>Ga0307434_1000798_pt1 | contig 19202 bp, 16 predicted proteins | sample SalMarWE160220MG_FD_202156 | JGI IMG/M metagenome (GOLD analysis project Ga0307434, IMG submission 202156) | Salt marsh sediment microbial communities from the Plum Island Ecosystem LTER, Massachusetts, United States - WE1603-220 | ecosystem: Environmental > Aquatic > Marine > Intertidal zone >... | reverse complement strand
GGTAATTTTTAGCCTTAGATCCGCTGGAAATAACCTTATAATAAGTAGTTAGGTCCATTTGACACCTTTAACATAGGTGCCATAACCTAATCAATTACCAAAAGTAATACTCTGTTCCGATGTAAATAATGATAATCTGAATAGGGTACATCAAATATATTAACATTCTTGGAGGTATTTCTTATGGGAAAGAAAGTATTCGTAGACTTGACCCATCCATTCAGTGTGGAGATCCCTCGCTGGCCCTATTTTGTAAAGCCGGTCATCGATTCGATGCACACGATGGCAAAGGGCGGTGTACTTACCCAGAGGGTTGATTGTGTGCAGCATACGGGAACTCATGCCGATGCACCTCGTCACGTCATGGAACGCGAATTCGACGGCAAAAGGGCTCGTTATACCCACGAAATGCCTGTAGACGCCTACACAGGTGACGCGGTCTGTCTTGAAATCAAGATCGAACGCTGGGGCCTGATCCTGCCCTGGCATCTCGAAGATGCCTGCAAGCGCGCCAACATCAAGCCGGAGGAGATCAAAGGCATGGTTGTCTGCCTGAATACCGGCATGCATCGCAAATTCGACGACTCCAAAGAGTACTATCACTATTCCTGCGGTACCGGCGTTGAAGCCGGCAAGTGGTTCGTAAAGCACCAGGTCAAGTGCGTGGCTATGGACATGCAGGCTTTGGATCATCCGCTTCATACGGCTATGGGCAAGAACGGCCCGCCTCAGATGAATCTGCCCGGAAATTCGGGAAAGCCTATCACGGAAGAATATGCCATACAGTTTGGTGAAGAGGCCTATGCCGAATTTGAGAAAGCAGCCTACATCAAGCTGCATGGCCAGGCAGCTTATGATGCCAAATTTGGTGACCTTGAAGCGATAGGTTGTGAGGGGACCTGGGAGCCCTGCCACAAACAGATGCTGGGTCACGGCATTGTAGGGGTCGAGAACCTGGGCGGAGACCTGGACAAGGTGTCAGGCAAGCGGTTCCGGTTCTACTGCTTTCCGATTCGCTGGTATATGGGTGACGGCTCGATGGTCCGCTGCGTGGCGGAGATTGAAGAATCAGAGCTGAACGACGTACCGGAAAGGACTTACACCTACTGCGGCACGGGGTACGGCCCCGCCTGCGAACGATAGTAAGTGACAGGCATGCCGATTTTGTTCGCCGCTATGCGAGGGGCTGGGTCTGGAAGACAGTCATATCCGGAAAAGGGTGTCAAGTATGTGGGAGTTGATCAGCAGGCATTTGATCACCCCCGTGCTACAGCCATAGGTCCTCATGGCCCTTGTTCCCTGCGTCCGGATATCTGTGCTGAATATAAAATTGATGCCAGTTACTCTCAGGGGTCTGGATAAATTTGGAGGTAGAAATTATGAAAAAAATCGAACTGAAGGATGTACTAACCTATGCGGCCCCAGGCCACTTCGAAATGACCGCTATGAGGTTACATGGAAATGAGGAGTCAGGGGCAAAAAAATTCTGGATGGGACTTTCCCATTTTCTACCAGGAGGCGGAGCCGAGTGGGCCTACGAGGATAATCCTCTCGAAAAAATCTACTTTGTCCTGGAAGGAGAGATCACAATAAAGTCCAAAACAGAAGAATATGTACTTCGCAAATGGGATTCTATTTTCATAGGCCCCAACGAGGGTAGAGAGCTTATTAACAATACCAATAAACCGGCAAGTATGCTGGTAGTGATCAATTACCCTGACTGAAGCAATCAATTTGGATCAGCGGATCTAGTAGATCTGGGATAAGGAGGATCTTTATAAATGGGAAAAGTAATTATCACAGCCGCTCTTACAGGGGCTATCCATACACCATCCATGTCCCAATACCTTCCATTCAGGATAGAAGACCTGATCGAAGAAGCTGTCAGGTCATATAATGCAGGCGCCGCTGTTGTGCATGTCCATGCAAGAGATCCTGAAAACGGTGTCCCGTCTTCAAGCGTTGAGATATTCAGGGAGATATTGAGCGGGATCAAGGCCAGGTCCAATGTTATCATAACACCCACTACAGGCGGGAGTTATACAATGACACCAAAGGAAAGGCTGGCTGTTGTGAGTGCGCTAAAACCTGAAATGGCTACCTTTAACGCGGGTTCTCTCAATTTTGCCCTGTACCCTGTACTGGAAAAATATAAGGAATTCAAATATGACTGGGAGAAAGGTTATCTTAAAGGTACCGAGAGCTTCATCTTTTCCAATCATTTTGCATCTCTCCATATCTACTCAAGTACGATGAATGAGACTGGTACCAGACCGGAAATCGAGATCTATGATGTAGGACAGGTCAATAACGTCGCCCAGCTTGTAAGAGAAGGTTACCTTAAGACTCCCGTATACCTTCAGTTTGTGATGGGTATCCTGGGAGGAATTCCAGCCACGATCGATAACCTGTTATATCTTATTAGGGAATCAAAAAGATTGTTTCACGACGACTTTAAATGGTCGGTTTGCGCTGCCGGAAGATTCCAGTTCCCCATGGGTGTTGTCAACATACTTGAAGGTGGCTTCTGGAGAGTAGGTCTGGAAGACAACCTTTATCTGGAAAAGGGCGTACTGGCAAAGAGCAGCGCCGAACAGGTTGAAAAGGCAATCCGGATAATACGTGAACTTGGATATGAACCGGCAACACCGGATGAAGCAAGGAAGATTTTAGGTCTCAAAGGAATTCATGAGGTGAATTATTAAAAAAAGGGTACAGGGCGCAAGGCTTAAGGCGCAGGGAAAGACTAAAATCCAAGAACTTTTTTATCATTTTCTAACTATGATCTTATTCCTGAGCCTGTAAACAAATATGAGGAAAGGAGTTGAATGATGACAATGAAAAAGGGTGATGAATTATTAAAGGACCTTTTTGATATTACGGGAAAGGTTGCTATTGTCACAGGAGCGACTGGCGGTTTTGGGAGTACAATCAGCATGGCTTTAGCCATGGCAGGGGCAAAGGTCATGGCAACAGGCCGAAGTGAGGATAAACTCAAACCGCTTGTGGAAAGGATTAAAAAGGAGGGAGGCACAGCTTCTTTCTCAGCAGGTTCTCCTGTAGACCATGAAGATGTAAAAAGGGTGGTAAAGGAAACAGTCGATACATTCGGGAGGATAGATATCCTTATCACTGCGGCCGGAGTAAATAAACCAGGACCCATTGTTGAGCAGCCGCTTGAGGAATGGGAAATGATCATGGATGCCAATGTCAAAGGCACTTACCTTTTCTGCAAGGAAGCAGGAAAGGTAATGATTGCACAGGGGAAGGGAGGCAAGGTCATTCTGCTGGGATCGGCACGCGGGGACCTCGGTATGGCCAACTATTCTGCCTACAGCCCCTCAAAGGGCGCCGTCCATCTTCTCGCAAAGACTCTCGGCTGCGAATGGGGACAACACGGTATAAATGTCAATGCCATATCGCCAACAGTCTTCAGAACAGCCCTCACACAGTGGATGTTTGATGACCAGGCATTCTACAAGAATTTTTTAAGGAGAATCCCCATAGGCAGACTTGGCGAACCTGAAGATTTTATCGGGATCATTATCTACCTTTGTTCAAAGGCATCGGATTTTGTAACAGGTGCTGTCATCTGTGTAGACGGCGGTTATGCTGCCGGTTAGGAGGTACAGTTGAATGCCTGAGATCAGGAATATAACCATCATAGGCGCCGGCTTGATGGGACATGGTATTGCCCAGGTATTTGCCGCAAAAGGGTATAACGTTATATTGGTGGACCTGAATGATGGGTTGCTTGTTCAGGCTATAAAAAATATAAGGTCCAACCTGGCCCTTATGGCTGATAACGATATCGGGGCCTACAAGGATATTGATCCTGTCATTTCACGGATAAGGAGCACTACAGACATGTCTGAAGCAACTACCGGTGCCCATTTTGTAGTAGAAGCCGTGTCTGAAAATCTTAACCTGAAACAGAAAGTATTTCATGAACTGGATAGGTTATGCGACCGGGAAGCTATACTTGCCACAAATACCTCAGTTATAAGTATTACTGAAATTGCGTCAAGAGCAGAATTCCGTGACAGAATCGTGGGGACCCATTTCTGGAATCCACCGTACCTGATCCCACTGGTAGAGGTAGTCCGTGGAGAAGATACATCCAATGAAACAATGGATCATACATTTTCCCTGCTCCAGGCTGTGGGAAAGCACGCTGTCCGTGTAAACAGGGATGTTCCGGGTTTTGTAGGAAACCGTTTGCAGCACGCCCTGTGGAGGGAGGCCATCTCTATTGTTGAAAATGGAATAGCTGATGCCAGTACAGTGGATGAATGCATTCGGTTCGGATTTGGGTTAAGGCTGCCTGTCCTTGGCCCTATTGAAAATACTGACATGGTCGGCACAGATCTGATCCTGGCAATTCATGAATACATTCTTAAACATTTGGAGAGTTCACCCGAACCATCTCCACTCCTTAAAAATATGGTCAAAGAGGGAGCCCTTGGTTTCAAATCCGGTCGCGGATTTCAGGATTGGCCAAAGGAAAAGGCTGATAAATCCAGGAAGAGGCTTCAGGAGTATCTTTTGGAAGTTATGAAGAGAGGAAGATAAACACGGATGACGACAACTTATATCAGCTATCGGTGGTATGTGCTTATTACGCTTATCGTAGCTCATTTGCTGCAGGGGATGGCCCTGATCGGGCCAACGCCATTAGTTGGTTCAATAGCCGAATCTCTGCATGCAAATCTGGGAACTGCAACTGCGGCGTCGATGCTGCCTTTTACGCTAATGGTCGCAATTGGCGGACTTATCAGCGGTATGATCCTTGACCGCTGGGGACTTGCAAGAACATATGTCCTGTTTTGTACAATGGAAACTGTAGCGGCATTGTTGATTGCTGTGTTTGGTGAATCAATCGCAGGAATAATCATTCTTCGAGGATTTCAGGGGTTGGGTTGTGGGCCAATTACCGCGTCAGGTCCCAAATTAGCAGCTGAATGGTTTCCCCCAAATCAAAGATCAATGGTGCAGGGCTTTACAGGTGCGGCACTTTCAACAGGCATTATTATCGGTTTGAACCTTGGCCCTTTTATTGCGGACCTAAGAGGATGGAATACATCCCTTACGGTTCTTGGCGGGTTAATGGTTATTGCTGTTGTCCTGAGCATTATTTTTCTTTATGGCCCGGAAGCTCCCGGCTCATTGGCTGATCAGGCAGCAAAAGATGATGTACTGAAGAAATTTAAAAAAGTATTCAAGCTGTCTTCCTTCTGGGCGACATTAATCTCTGCATTTGCATTGGCATGGGTGATGCAGGGTTACCAGGACTTGACTCCGGGCCGGATAGCGGTTAGTCCCCCTGCCGGCCTGGGGTTAGGATCAATAATTTCCGGGCGAATGATGGGCATACTTGTATTTGCTTTTATATTGGGGTCGCTGATTTCTCCTGTAATGGCCGAGAATATTTTTCATGGCAAGTATGGCAGGGCAGTTACCCTCAGTTTTTCCCTCACTGCTGTTTTTTGTCTCACAGTCATTTCTCCTGCAGTAACATCCAGCATGCCGCTGTTAGCTGTATGCCTTTTTCTTGCCGGATTTTTTATGGGTATGCCGAATGCAATCAACATGTCCTTCATTGCAAATAACTATCCCGAACATATAACCGGCAGTGTTGGCGGTTTTACAATGGGATTAGGCATCTTTGGAGGAGCCATAGGAGTTGCAGCAGGATCAACAGCCCTGCATATTACTGGAAGATACGACATTTCGATAATCATTGTCGCAGTAGTGGCCGGTGTTGGAGCTCTGGCTGGTTTAGGTATTAAGCCGCCTAAAAAATATGACTAATAAAAAGATAGGGGTATGGCGGGTATAAGTCACGGGCTTGTGATCACAGCCGCGCTTCCGAGCATAAGCTGATAGCTGAAGGCTGAGTGCTGATAGTATCCATTTAAAAACGACGGCGGATTACATCCAACCAAATCATGGCATTATGCAATCATACGACTCAGCCTTTTCAACAGGACCGCCCTTGTACTTCGGATATGCCGGATAGGAACACATGGGAAGACTCCGGTCTCCACCCGTGACCGTAACCGACATCAATGGGGCTATACCTTTTTCAACCCAGTCAACCAGCAGGGTGAACCGGTTAAAACCGGTTGGTATCGGTCCGGTTGGAATGGACTTCCCATCTCCATCCACGGAATAATTCGTCCCCATTAAGCCATGGTTTGCCTGGGGGAGCACAAAGAAACGGGCAAATGCATCGACCTTTCTCCTGCCCATTTTATCAATTACCGACTGGTAGTAGTCCAGTTGGGCGCCGGGAGACGCCAGCGTGTCATTGGTTCCCATGACAACGATCATCTTCCCTCCGCGCTTATAAAAGGCATCCAGATCCGGGTCAGTGGAATCCAGCGAGGATGATATTTCCCTCCTCCTTGCATCAAAGACACCGCCTTCAAAATAGTCAAGGGGGTTGGCCTTTAAATCCTGCATTAAAAAACCGGTGACTCCGAGCACTCCCAGGTGACTGTGCATGGGGGCGTTTTCATCTGCCCCCTCCTGGCCGCGAAATCGAGCCGGCATTATCAATCCGCTTCCTGAAGGGTCGGTGTTCGGCAGCCACATGCCGAATGACTTTACGCCGTGCGCTAATGGGGTCGCGAAAAGATACCTGCTGTATACAAGGCGAAGCGTATCTATCTGTCCGTCCGTAAGGCAGGCATTCGCGCTTGTGTCGTCAGGATTTGGGTCCCTATTGTCAGGGCATCTCTTTTCTTTCCATGGGTCTCTGCCGGGATCACCCTGCGTAACATCAAAGATGGCCCTGCATGCCATGTAATTATTGATGATCCCGTCAATGAGTCCGTCCAGCTTATCGCATTGACACATGAATTCGCCGCGGATCGCATTCACCTTGGCCGGGGTCACCCAGTTGTCCAGGGGCTTTTCCTGGATTCGAATCAGCTCGGGCGCGAGCATCAGCGACGAGAAATTTACTATCGGAACGTTGGCCGCAACGCCGTCATAGTCCTCAGGATACCTCTGAGCCACGGTGAGGGCCTCCCTGCCTCCCTGGGAACCACCGAAGAAATAATTAAATCTGGGCCTCTCCCCATAGATCCTCTCGATCAGAACCATGGCGGCATCATGCGTCTTCTTCAGCTGCATATACCCGAGGTTTTTCATTGCTTCTTCATTCAATGTCCAGTCATCAGAATTTGCCGGTTTTTCTTTAGGCGCTCCCTGCGAGAATCCCATCATAGCGCTCTGATGTCCGGAATCGCTGCCATATGCAGCAAATCCAAGGCTTACGAGAGATGTTCTGGAAGACATATCCGTACCCATCAGCAGATTCGGGATGGATCCGTTCATGCCTGCCCCTCCCATCTGGGCGGCCCGGCGGCTCCAGGAGGCTGGAAGAACGACACGGAAATTGATTGGCTTTGCATTGGCTTCTCCGGAGACCGGAGCCATGTACCCGTTCACGCTGCAATAGGCTGGAGTCGATCCCTCAGTCTTTTTCCATACCGGCGCTTCAAGACTTACACCTGCTATAGGTTCACCAATTGCAGAAATCGGTATTGAACTGCCAAGGTTTTCAATAGTGCAATCCGCCTCGGTTATGATTTTACTTTTTGTTTGTGCGTTACAGCATGTGGATGAATAAAAAAGACATAACAGGCTGATTGTAAAAAGAAATATTGCTGCTTTTTTGATGTTTCCATTCATAGTTGCTACTCCTGTTTTCGATTCTCTTTATGGCATCTTCTTTTTTTCAAACTTCCATTTGGTGTCTTTACAAAGGCCGCAGTCTGAACCGGCGAACATCTTCTCAGCTGTTTCATCACCTTTTAGTTGCCATTTCAGCCATGCCACGGCAACTTTTCCGAACTCGCCGCCATTTGGCTGCATATAGGTCCCTCCGTGGCCCACACCATCTAAATGAGCTATGGCAATGGGGACTTTATCAATCCTTGCGAAGTCGTCTTCCCCATTTGGATAAGCCATATCACTCTTTCCGCCATCGATATACACAACAGGCGAGTGTAATTTTTGGAGGTGATCCTTCCCGATTGTGGGCAACGCCATCCTCATCCCTCCTAGTTTCGGCGCTCCTTCTTTTGGCGCTCCTGTTTTCGGCGGACCTATTTTCGGCAGACCTCCTGCAAAAAGGCCGCTGTCCATGGCGAGAGTTGTCGAAATACGTGGATCAGCCGATACTTCCAATGCCTGCATTCCTCCGCAGCTGTGACCCGCTACGGCAAACTTTGACGGATCCAGTTTCTGGTAGTACTTGCTGTCCTCGCGCTTGTTCTCGGCCGTCGCCCAGTCGAGGGCTTCCAGCAATTGAGCAGACTTTGTCCCGCCCATGCTGCCCATCATGCCGCCACCCTGGCCACCACCCGAAGATGAACCTTCCTCGCTGTATGGGCCGATGGCAACAACCAAGAAACCATGGGATGCGATTTCCGCGAGGAAAGGGGCATAAAATGTATTTGAATTCATACAAGCGCCGTTCCCCCATGCAAAAATCGGCAGGGGGTTCTCCTGGTTGAATGGACTAAGGTTCTCGGGACGATAGATTGTATGTCCCGGCACACCGGGATCCCCTTCAATAATTACCGGGCAAGGCCCCGAACCAACCGGCTTTGTCTGGGCTTGCGCAGATGTTACAACCAGTGCGATTAAACACATCACAATAGAAACATATCGTATCATATTCAATTCCTCCTGTTTAAAGGATAAAGGAGCCGTGTTCGCGGGGGATTGCCGCCCCATGATTTAACATGTGGGTGACTCAGTTTCCTTTTGGAGCGGTTCAACATTCACTGCCATGATATTTTAAGATACAGGTTTTATCTTCGAAAATCCGGTCTTGATCTCAAGGGGATCGGCAAAATACATATATTTATCCTCCTCTTTATCATAGGCCGGCCACTGGATCATACCTTCAACATTAGGATCTCCTGTCATGGCAAACTGGGTCCACATCTTCATCATGGCCTCGGAGACCCTTCTGTCCGCTTCAGTAAGACCGGGATCATTAGGTTCCTTGGCCCCTGATTCCTTGGCAAGGCCGTGCATGAAAGGCCACCAGCCGGTTCTATTGTCATAGTCGCCAAAGACATATAGTACTTCCATCGCGTGTGTGGATACAGCACCTTCCGCCCTCCATTTGCTTGGAACCTGATCGAATATGGCGGCATAACCCTTTACACCGGCCTTATTCTGGAATTCATGCATGTTCACATAGGCGGGAATAAGCTGCGGTAACAATAATCCTCCCGGGCCGGTTATCTCGCCCAGGTTGGCTACGGTGATTAAGGGAACAGCGTTATATTCTCCAGCCTCAAAAAGCTCCAGCGGTGTTTTAGGCAGAAACCATCCGTCAATAGTAGAGTCATCCAGACCGATACTTCTTCTGTCACCCTGAAGGTCCTTCATCATGGCATCTCTTGCCTCCATGATCTTTTCAAAGGGAAGCGCCCTTGCCGCCTTCAAAGGATCCTCCTCCTTGTCAACACCCAGTTTGGCAAACAATTTAACTCCCAGTTCCTCCATTTCCTTGAGATCCTTGCCGTTTAAAAAACCTCCTATCGACGTTCCGCTCTCGCAAATGGCCCTGTGGAACAGGCCCTTTGCCATAGGAGAGGCCATGAGCGTGGAGACCTTTGACCCGCCTCCTGATTCCCCGAAGATAGTAACATTATCGGGATTGCCCCCGAATACGGATATGTTTCTCTTGACCCATTCAAGGGCTGCTATCATATCCAGGAACATATAGTTGCCTGATGAATTATTGGGCGATTCCGCGGTTAAAAGGGGGTGCGTGAGCAACCCGAAACTGTTAAGCCTCATGCTGACGGTAACTAGCACCACGCCATGCTGAGGCAGACGATACAGGTTGGAGAGGAGATCAGTACCGGATCCGGAAGAATATCCTCCTCCATGCAGCCAGACCATTACGGGTAAAGTATCCCCCACTGTCTTCGCCGGTGTCATCACATTAAGATAAAGGCAGTCTTCGCTCTGCGGTGGTGATTGCGGAAAACCGGGTATTGCCGCCTGTGGAGGTATTTTGGAGAATTCCGTGCATTGGCGAATCTCTTTCCATGGGGCCGCCGGTTGAGGCGGTTTCCATCGCAAATCACCCACAGGGGGTGCGGCATAAGGGATCCCTCGATAGGCCCTTATGGGATTATCGACATCGCCTATCAAAGTCCCTGAGATATATCCGGTATCTATCTTCAACGGATCAGAAAGAGGTCCCGGTGCAACAACTTTTTCAACTTCTTCCTGTTTTGCGCAGCCTGATAGAATAATCCCTGTTGATAAAAAAAACATAAACAGTACTGCCAATAATTTTCTGGAAGCCATTTTGTCACCCTCCTTTTTATAAGTTTGATTAATTTGATTTTTATCCAGCATTATTAGTGTTCAAATTAAACTGGAATAATGGTTTAAAGCCTTAAATAAAAACCTTTTTAGTCCGTCATGCCCGCGAAGGCGGGCATCCAGTGGTTTTGGCTTATTAAATAATCTCCTGGATTCCCACCTGCACGGGAATGACGAATACAGGCCTGCAATTCTCAAGATCGTTGTACAACGGATCATTATTGATTTTGGGAATCAATGTTATTTTTTTTAAAATAAGAGTGATCCAGCGTACCTTAAGAATTTATAATATATTCTAACAACTCTCATTTTTCTGCTCTTCCCTGTTCACTGACCGTCACCCGCCTATAACCTCAGACAGTCCGGCTGACTCGAATATTTGTCTGGCAGTCTCAAGTTGCCGGTCAGATGGAAGTGTAACAGAAGTAGTAATTTTTCTTTCCATTCGTAAATATTTGGTTTCACCTAAAGGATGGTAGGGGAGAATGTGGACCCTGTTATTTCCATCCAGTTTGGTCGCAATGAATTCGGCCGTGCGTTTAAGGTTCTCCAAAGAATCGTTATAGCCCGGTATAAGGGGGACACGCGGAAAAATAGGGAGTTTTAAGTCTCTATGTATCTTCTCGGCGTTTTCAAGAATAAGCTCATTGGTTACCCCGGTATATGCCTTATGTCTGGTCGAATCCATGTGCTTGATGTCGTAGAGAACCAGATCGGTTTGCTTTAAGATGTTTTTCAGTCTGCCCCACTCCAAAAAGCCGCACGTCTCCAGAGCAGTATGGATACCGGCCGACCGGCAAAGTTTCAGTATGGCAATGGAAAAATCAGGTTGAAAGACCGGATCTCCACCGGACAATGTTACTCCCCCACCTGAATTCCGGTAAAAGATATCGTCCGTCTTTAAGTCTTCAAATACTTCTTCAGCAGTCATCTCACGCCCAATGATGCTTCTTCCCTCATTGGGGCAGATGGATACACATTTTCCGCACCCCGTACATCGGTCACGATCGGTTTTGGATTTTCCGTCTATAAGTTTGATAGCCCCATTCGGACATACCTCTACACAGGTCCCGCAGCCCGTGCATTTTTCAGCCGTGAAAAAGAGTAATGGGTCAGGATCCTGGGATTCAGGATTCTGACACCACAGGCACTTCAGAGGGCATCCTTTGAGAAATACAGTTGTTCTTATTCCCGGACCATCGTGTATGGAATAGTGTTGGAGATTAAAAACAACACCCTTTATACTATCCGCTTTCATTATCCTGCTGTTAAATGCTCCGTTCGTCCTATGATTTCGTCCTGCATAGGTTTCCCGAGCTGAACAAAATAGGCACTGTATCCAGCAACTCGGACGATAAGATCCCTGTAATTTTCCGGCGCCTGCTGTGCACTAAGGAGTGTGTCCCGATCCACCACGTTAAATTGAATATGCTTTCCATTGCGACTGAAATAGGTTCGGATAAGAATCGATAGTTTTACTAAATCTTCCCTTGTCCGCAACGCAGAAGGATGGAGTTTCATATTCAACAGAGATGCCTGGTAAGGGACCTGGTCGATTTTCATGGCGCTCAGGATGACAGCTGTGGGGCCGCGAGTATCCCTTCCCCGCATGGGCGAGACAGTGCCGTCCGCAAGGCACTCACCTGCATATCGGCCATCCGGCGTGGCCCCGGTTAAACTACCGCCCGGCCACTGGGCGGAAACAGAGACGCCTGTGGGTTTATGGGTACCACCCAGATAGGTCTTGAATTCGACAGCTGTATTTGCAAAGTACCTGTATAACTCCCTGGCAATGGTATCTGCTTCGCTGTCATTGTTTCCGTATTTAGGCGCTGCCAGGAAGAGTTTGCGAAGTCTTTGCCCGTCAGGTCCTTCCCAGTTCCTTTTAAGCGCCTCGAAAAGTTCCTTTTTCCCGACCCTTTGATCATCAAATACAAGCTTTTTAACAGCGATTAGGGAGTCGATGACGTTGATCATTCCTACAGGGTTAAGCACGGCGGCGTTTTCAAGCGGGAATGCACGTTCCAGAAGCGGCCTTCCGTCCTGTACGCCCTGATACATCAAAGAAGAACGTACGGGATCCGGGAACAAATCCCTGTAAATCTGGAGATCTATATTGTTTCGTTCAGCATGAAGAGTCATGAAATACTTTAATTGTCGCTTGAAGGCTTCCATAAAGTCATCGAAGATTTCAAAGGTTTCAAACTTCCCGGTCTCAGGGCCGATTTGAATACCAAGTCTTGGATCAAAGCCATTATTCATTGTAACTTCAAATATCTTAGTGACAATGAACATAAAGTATATGGCAATCCTTGATTTTCCCGGGACGGTAGGGTCTATACATCCGCCCATGGCGTAGTTTCTTGCATCCTCCAGAGAAAGTCCTTCACTGAGGAGATACTCGATATAGGAACGGTCCCCTACAAAGGCCGGCATACCTATGCCTGTTTTTACGACCTCAAGTGCCTTTATGAGAAGCTCCTGAGGAGTGCTTTCATTGACGCGCACGGTGACGGTATGATGAGGAACCGGGCAGAGTTTGATGGCGTCCAGAACCAGGTAAGAGAGCTCATTAGTGGCGTCTTCTCCTGTTTGCGGAATGATACCGGCAATGGTCATGTTATGCCACTTTGCCATTCCTGCATTTTTCTGCCTGGCGAGTCTGCCGGAGATTCGATTGATGTGCATATCCTTGATTCTCAGACATTGAAGGAGTTCAAGCACATGATCCCTTGTGATGGCCCCGGATGCAATATCTTTCTTATAGAAAGAATACATATATTGATCGAAACGACCCATGGATGCAGTGGGAGAAGGGGTTGTCATCAGAAATACAAACCAGAAACACTGCAGGGCCTCGTAAAAGGTCCGGGCAGGGTATTCAGGCATATGCCGGCATGTGTCAGCGATTTGATTCAGCTCATTTTTACGCTCAGGATCTGTCTCTGACAGCGCCATCCTGTCTGCCAGTTCTGAAAGGCGTCCGGCAAAGCGAATCACAGCACTCTGGCCGATAATTACGGATTTTAAAAAGGCGATTTTTCCCGGGACGCCTGCATTGGTTTCTTTCAATCTGCTAAGCTCGATTTCCGCTTCCTCTATAATGCCTCTCAAGCCGATCCTGAGGACCTTTTCAAAATCAGGGGTGAGAATGAAAAATCCGGGTCCAAGCCCCATTCCGCTTTCAGCGTATCCGCCACCTGGGCCAGACTGTTTATCTTTCCATGGGGGAAGTATCATACCTGACCGGGTAAAAGGCCAAAGACGGTCATCCAGCCTGTGACCAATCCGGCTAATAGGGTCAAAGGCAGTCCAGTACTCCCTGATGCTGAGCAGTTCCTTTTCATCGTCATCTGATATGGCATATCCTGCCTCTCTGAGCCCTTCGATTTCTTCCTCAGACCAGAGACCGGCATAAAAATCGAACTCCAGGCCCATTGGTTTGCTGGCCGCATTGCCCGCAATCAACTGATCATCCTCTATGAATATCGTTATATTATCCAGGACATGAGCGAGGGCTTTTGCCCTTCTCAGGATCATCGGTTCATTTTCCGTACTTTTAAAGGATTCGGTCAGAAGCCTTACTTTTTCAATACACAGGGGGTACCTGTCAACATCAATGCTTTTTCTGAGACGTTCTATTCTATTCATTTTTTTATATTCCCATTAAAATGATACCTATATAAATAAACAAATTTATAAAGGGCCAGATCAATAGGCTGTTGAAAATCTTTGCACGTTTTTCTTCATTATCAACGCAGGCCACTACAAGCCCGCCGCTTCCGGAAAAAGGAGAGACAGAAGTGGCGATTGAGCCCACTGCTATGGCTGAAAAGAACAGCCCGGGGGAAAATGTCAATCCAGTCGCCAGCCCTGGGACGAGGGCAAAGAAGGTGGTATTAACTACAAATCCGCTAACAAACAGGCTCATAATACCGGAAAAAATTGAGAGTAAAACCTGCACCAGCATTCCGGATAAACTGCTGTTCGACAGGTAATTGGACATCATTTCAATAATCCCGGTCTTTCCTGTGACCGCAATCAGCATTCCCATACCGCAAATCGTTGTGAGAGCATGCCAGGGCACCCTTGCAAACACTTCTTTTTCATCTCCTAAGTTTAGCAGTCTGGCCAGGATCGAAGCGATAAATGCAATAAACGTCAAATATATGTTGTTATTTAGTCTACCAAAAAACGTTACATGTGGGAATAATGCGTAAAAAAGAGGTGTCGCAAGAAGAACAAAGACAAAAACGCCGATGACCGCAAGCGTTCTGAGTTGTTTAACGCTAAAGGGCCCCGGTTTTTCTAGAACGGGGGCCTTTACCTTGTATCCTTTAAAAAGAATGTATGAAAGAATGAACACCAGGAAAAACAGCAGTGCAGCCTGAAACATAGCCCGGTTACCGTATCTATTGACGACGTCCGGACCGTAACCGCCTACCTGATCAGCCAGTTCCCTGATAAAAATGCCGATCGTGCTGATGGGTGAAAATCCACCAATACTTATCCCCGAGACAACCGAAACCGCTGCGAGGAGATAATTCATACCGGTTATATTTGCTATGGATATGGCAATGGGGATAAGCATGACAGTCGCGCCGTCTCCGGCGCCAATACCGGATATCAGGATTGCTGTAGCAAAAAGAGCGATTGCAATGAACCATGGTTTTTTTCTTGAAGCGTAAACGATCTTTAACGAAAGTTTCTCCAGGGAACCGTTTAGGACGGAATACCCGTAAAAGAAGGTCACTGAAAAAAGCATCATGAAAATCTTGATGGGCCAAAGAGTAATAATGTCTATGGGCTTTATTTCAAGCACCGAAACACCCAGAATATAGGAAGCAGCAATGGCCCAGAGGCCGATATTGGTCTTGGTAAAGTAGCCCAGCAGAATCACAATAATAATTGCTGTTGCGCAAATAAAGACAGTATCCGGCATTCTTCATCCTGTTTTCTTCTTTAAATCAATCCTTCTCCTCTTATCCATTTCAGGAAAAGGTCCGGCCATGCATCACTGGGTAATCCCTGCAATTTAATGCCGAACGGTCCTGTTCCCTTTGAAAATACATGAAGCTCAGCGGATTTACCTGCCTCGTTCCACAGGGAATAGAGTGCAACACAGCCCATGGACACAGGTTTGTGATTGGCAGCCACAGCAATAAACAATGGAGGCGCGTTCTTGGGGACATGTACATCAACCATGGAAGGTCCATACAGGCTTACCACAAAATCGGGATACCCCTCCGGATCATCCAGGAGGGCTGTGCCGACCGCAACACCGCCACCCGCTGAAAAGCCCATGATACCGATTTTTGACGGATCAATGCGCCACTTTTCAGCGTTTCTACGGACCAGACGAATAGCCTGCTGCCCATCGGAAGTTGCCAGGCGAATAACATTGTTTAGCTCATGGTTGTCCGGAGCCGGGTTAGCATTTGCATATTTAAGCGACAATTTAATTTTAGAAAGGTCCATAGGCGCCATTCTTTCAGAATCACCGGTTTTCAACAACCGGTATTTAAGGACAAAGACTGCAAATCCCTGCTTATTCAGCCACATGGCAATGTTTTTTCCCTCTCCATCCAGGCTTAACATGCGAAATGCACCGCCCGGGCAGACAATAATCGCCGCGCCATTGGTAATGGATGGATCAGGGAGATATGCTGTTATGGTAGGATTGACAACATTTTGCACAATTGACCCGCCACCGGGAAAGGAGGAGGTTTTTTCCTGGTAGTCCCAGTCCTCAGATCCCGGCGCCTTTCCTTCCCAAAGAGGGGTTGTTTCCTGTGCATTAACTGAAGAAAAAATGCCCATTGAAAATAATAGTATTAGTAAGACTGTCAAATTTATTTTACTTGAATTATTCATTGTTTTTCGGTTCCTGTTTTATGAAGGCTATCAGCCATCATCATCAGCTATCAGCTTAAAACTTTATTAATAGCGATCTGGCTGACTGCTGATCGCTGAAGGCTACTTAATATCCTTTGTCTCGATTTTCCACTCCGGATCCCTGCAGAAACCGCAGTCCTCTCCCCTGAACATTAATGCTGCCTCGGCATCACCGCAAAGCTGCCACTTCAGCCAGGCAATGGCGGCATCTGAAAACGCCCCTCCATGGGGTTCTGCGTAGGTGCCGCCGTGTCCCACATCGCGGTTGATTATGATGACCGGCACCTTTTCTATGAGGGCGAAATCATCCATTGCATTGGGGTAGGCAATATCCTTTGGCCCGCCGATAATATAGATTATGGGCGCGTGTAATTTCTTGAGAGTATCTTTGGATACAACCGGCATTGGCAGTCCTGCCGGAGGCGGATCTTTCAGTATGCCGCTATTACAGATAACGGAGGTGTCAATACGCGGGTCAGGTGAAATCTCCAATGCCTGCAACCCGCCGCATGACATTCCCATGGCCGCGACCTTGTCTGTGTCCAGTTTTCCAGAATACACACTGGATTCACGGCTGTTCTCCGCGACAGCCCAGTCAAGGGCCTCAAGTAGACTGATATCATTTGACCCCATCCGCATTGCCTTCATGTCGGGTTCCTGGTGAAGGGATGAAAAGGGTCCTACGGCAAATACTATGAAGCCATGGGATGCGATTTCGTTTAAAAACAACTTGTGCATTGCCGACGAATCGGCACAGGCGCCGTTCCCCCACAGAAGGACCGGAAGTTTATGTCCGGGACCGAAATCATCCAGGTTTTGAGGCCTGTATATGGTAAATTTCGGCAGTGTCTCTTCGCCCAGGGCAATAGCCTTGTATGGGCCTCTGCCCCCCTCTTCTATTACCATTGGTGTCAATTTCTGACCTGCATCTTTCTCCTCAGCCATAATGTTTCCCGCTGTTGACAGATATGCAAAGACAACGAATGTAAAAAATAGAGTGATATATTTCATGATCTTTTCTCCTTTACTGTACTTTATACACACCGATGATTACGTAGGGCTTATCTTTCGGCATTTCCCGCGGCATTGTCAGAGTGCCCAGGAATATCGCATGGTTAATCCAATCATAGGAACTGTCTGAAGGCGCCTCGAAGTCTATAACCGAGCAGATATATGGGCCTGTTGTGCTGTCCATGTGAATAAGGGCGCGGTTCTGCACCTGAATCAGAACACCGTCAGAAGTTTTCAGAGTATATCGGGCATACAATTCCACGTCCCCATCCGGCCGTGTCAACTGCCAGTCCGCGCCGCCCGGAAGCACAATGCCTTCAATATCGGGGCCCTTGAACGTCCCCCCGGTTATTGGAATTATCCGGCGTTCGCCATACTTGCTTTTTCCGAAATTCAGCAGCTCCCCTATGGTTACATTGGCGTCAAACACATGTTCCGCATGAAGCATTTTGATCTCAGTGCCCTGAGTCGGAGTATCTGATTCTGAGGCAAATGAGAAAGGAATAAACAGATTTGCACACATAACAACAATTAAAATTATAAATGATAGTTTACCCATTAAAAACCTCCTGATTATATAAAAATCAATGCCGGTAATATAATGTGGAATCTTTGAAGGGATTTTCAAAAAATCTATATCCTGGACGGTAGCAATAGCTGCGTATGATCCTTTTTTTAAATATCGGAACCATTTGAAGCCAGCAGTCTTAGGCTTGAGAACTCGATAACCCAATTGCTCCAAAACCGGTAGTAATGTATATATGTATACCAAACTTCTTAAAGGTGTCAACAGATTATTTTTTGATCATCTAAGAATCCTATCTTTCAACTGACTGGTGAACTCTATTCCTAATCGCTCTCAGGGAACTTATAAATCGAGCTATCGGGATTAATCATATTTATAAAAGTGATGTCGTCCTGAAAACAAACATATCACCCCTTAAATAACTCTGGCTGAGGAACAATGCCTCCCCTGAATTTGACTGATAGGTGCATTCATTGAAAAAGACAGGCGCCCCGAAAGGAATCTCCAGCGCGCTCGATATGTCCAAGTCGGCTGCAACCGACCTTAGTGTTTGACTCACTTTGTGAATTTTAATACCTACTGCCTGTTCCATTGTATTCAGAATATCATCCTTCGCTGCATCCTTCAGAGATATGTCTGCACAATAAGATGGATCAGCGTAGTAGGTATAATAAGAGACCCGTAAACCTTTATATATTCTTATTCTTTTCAATCGCCATATTTCCTGTTCGGGGCCCAATGAGAGGAGATTCTGTAGATATTTTGAGGATATTGTCTTGGTAATTTCCAGTACTTTCACCTGGGTATTGAGCTTCTGAATGGTTTCTATCAGCTTTCTAAAGCTATTGCTCAACTCAAATCCTAATGGTTCCGGGTCGATTTTGGAAACGGTTGTCCCCAGACCGCGCCGGCGTTCCACAAAACCATCCTTTTTTAATTTTTCCATGGCTTTGCGGATAGTGATGTTGCTAGTATGAAATTCTCTTTCCAGTTCTTCACCGGTGAAAGGTTGTTTACCAGGATTATATTGGCCGGACAGGATGCGCCTTTTCATGGTCTCTGCGATCTGGATAAAAAATGGAACGGATGAATTGTGATCAAGAGATATTTTTTCTTTTTTTATTTTTCTGTTTGTCATTGCCAAATGCCCTGGAATTAATCGTGTACTGGATATTAAACCGGACCCGCGCAGGTTTAAAATGCTTCCGAAATGATTCTTAGGTATACTTGTATACCAATCTCAGAAAATAGCAATGATTTTATGAATTATACTTATGAAAAAATTAGAGTGCTTTAAAGGTTGTGTCTATATTGAGGACGAAGGTTTAGGGGAAATCTTCGTCAGGCTGAGAGGGTAAATATAGAAAATCCTTAGCACATAGTGCATTGGGCATAAAACATC
>Ga0307434_1000796_pt1 | contig 19216 bp, 20 predicted proteins | sample SalMarWE160220MG_FD_202156 | JGI IMG/M metagenome (GOLD analysis project Ga0307434, IMG submission 202156) | Salt marsh sediment microbial communities from the Plum Island Ecosystem LTER, Massachusetts, United States - WE1603-220 | ecosystem: Environmental > Aquatic > Marine > Intertidal zone >... | reverse complement strand
AAAGTCATTTTTTCCATTTTTCTGTCATTCCGGCGGAAGCCGGAATCCAGTAAATTCAATAGGTTCTGGATGCCGGATCAAGTCCGGCATGACGATTAGAAGACTTTTTACGACTTTGTCAAAATTAATGCTTAGAATATGTTCTCGGATCTGCTTTATACAATATTTAACAGGGCAAGGAGATCGCAGAGGAATATGTTATTTCCCTTTTCTGCCGATCCCAGTGGAATAGGCTTGGTCCCAGAGAAATAGGCCTTGCATTTCACGGGATAAACATTCCACGGGACAGGGACGACAGAAAAGGGAAAGACCTCACGCTTCGCGTATGCTCTTTCTATAGAGAATGAATCATCTCTGCGCTCTTTGCGCCTTTGCGGTGAAATACTTGCCGGTTGATTGAGGAGGATTCCGTTTTATTTTGAAATCCGTCCGGGCCTTTTCTTTTGGCAGCAAGTAGGCTATATGGTAAAAACCTACATAAAGGTCACATCCGGTAAGGCACACCACATCCATTCTGAGGAGGAAGAGAGCATGAGCCCGGAACTCATTGATCAGATGCGACTGAACTTCAGCCCCCAGAGTCTCTTTGCCCTCAACGCGGTCATAGGGCTCATGATGCTCGGGGTGTCCCTGGACCTGAGCCTTAAGGATTTCAAGAGGATCGTCATCTCCCCCAAGGCACCCGGAATCGGGCTGGTCGCCCAATTCATCCTCCTGCCCGCCTTCACCTTCCTTCTCACCCTGGTTATAAAGCCCGCTCCCTCTATGGCCCTGGGAATGATGCTCATTGCGGCCTGCCCCGGCGGAAACCTCTCGAACATCATCACCTATCTGGCACGGGGGAATGTTGCCATCAGCGTGAGCATGACAGCCGTGTCAACCGCTGCTGCCATCTTCATGACCCCCTTGAACCTCAGCCTGTGGGGAGGCCTGCATCCGGCCACCAGGCCCATCCTTAAGGCCGTGAGCCTCAGCCCGCTGGATGTGTTCACCACCATCTTTATCATCCTCGGCATCCCCATGGCCCTGGGCATGACCCTCTCAAAACTCTTCCCCAGGCTGGCGGATCGCGTCAGGAAACCCTTTAAGGCCTTCTCCTTTTTGGTATTCGTGGGCGTGGTGGCCATGGCCCTGTTGGCCAACTGGAGCGTGTTTCTCCAGGCCATAGGAATCGTGGTCTTTGTCGTATTTCTCCACAACGCCCTGGCACTCACCCTGGGTTACGCCAGCGCCAGGATCATGAAACTGCCTCCCAGGGATGTCCGGGCGGTCGCCATAGAGGTGGGCATCCAGAACTCGGCCCTCGGACTCATACTGATATTCAACTTCTTCGGAGGATTGGGCGGCATGGCCATTATCGCAGGATGGTGGGGGATATGGCATATTATAGCCGGGCTTGCCGTGGCCTCGTTCTGGTCCCTGAGACCCCTTCAGGTGGAACAGGCTGCCTGACATGGAAGGCCGAATGGGAAAACCCGCTGTATTTCTTACAGGGGCCTGCGGCTATATAGGAAGCCTCCTGGTGGAAACGATGACATCCATGCGAGACAGGTTCGGACCGATACTCGCCTCGGACATCAGGGAGGTCAAGGTTGATGAAGGTCAATCCATAACCCGCCTGGTCCTGGACGTGCGCTCAGGGGAGATGGAACGCATCCTCAGGCAGAATGCTATTGCCACCGTGGTCCACCTTGCCGGCATCGTTACCCCCGGGAAACAGCAGGACCGTGAATCGGCCTATCAGGTGGATGTGCTGGGAACAAAAAACGTGCTTGAATCCTGCCTGAAGACAGGCGTCCGGCACCTGATCGTAACCAGCAGCGGTGCGGCTTACGGTTACCACGCCGACAATCCTGATTGCCTCGACGAGGGAGATCAACTCAGGGGAAACCCGGAATTCGCCTATGCTGACCACAAGAGACAGGTGGAGGAGATGCTCCAGCAGGCTCGGGAGGAGCACCCGGAGCTCAAGCAGTTGATACTCAGGCCGGGCACCATCCTGGGGGCCTCAACCAGCAACCAGATAACCGATCTCTTTCAAAAAAAGGTCATCCTCGGGGTGAGAGGGAGCAGATCCCCCTTTGTCTTTATCTGGGATAAGGATGTGATAGCCGTGATCATCAAGGGCATCCTGGAGGGAAAAACCGGCATCTATAACCTTGCAGGCGACGGCGCCATGGGTTTGCAGGAGATCGCCGGCATCCTCAGGAAACCCCTCCTGCGCCTGCCCGCCTGGATGCTCCGATCCGGCCTGTTCGTCCTTAAAAGATCCGGCCTTACCCAATACGGGCCGGAACAGGTAGACTTTCTGAGATACAGGCCGGTGCTCTCAAACAGGCGGCTCAAGGAGGAATTCGGGTACACGCCCCAAAAGAGCACCCGGCACGTCTTTGAATACTACCTAAAGGAGAACGGCCTTGGCCCCTAAAAGGCGGGACTATCGCGATAGGACTGTCGTAATATCCGGGGCCGCAGGGGGCCTGGGCAGGGCCTTGAGTCTCCGCTTCGGGCTTTTAGGCGCCAAGGTGGGCATCATCGATCGGGAAGAGGAAGCCCTTGGGCGGCTCTCGCGAGAGCTTGCCGCCAGAGGTATAACCAATGCGCCGCTCACCCTGGATATCACCAAAGAGAAGGCCTGCGGGAGCGCCCTTGATTCCATTTCAGCAAGGCTCGGCGGCATATACGCCCTCGTGAATAACGCAGGGATCACCCACCGCTCTGCCTTTGTAAAGACCGGGTCGCAGGTTTTCCGCAGGGTCATGGACGTCAACTTCTTCGGATCCCTCTATCTTACCGGAGTGGCCCTTCCCTCCCTTATCGCCTCAAAGGGCCAGATTATCGTGATAAGCTCCATTGCGGGATTCGCGCCCCTTTTGGGCAGGCCGGGGTATGCGGCAAGCAAGCATGCCCTCCAGGGGTTCTTCTCCTCCCTGAGACCGGAACTCTCCCCTTACGGCATAACCATCACTATCGCGTGCCCGGGCTTCACCAAAACAGGCATCAACAAAAACGCCCTTGACTGGGACGGCTCCAAAACGCTCCATCCCCAGTCCACGTTGGGAAAGGTGGCTGACCCCTGGGAAACCTCAGGCGTCATTATAACCGGAGCTATGAACAATCGCCCCCTTGTCATCCACTCCACGATCGGAAGGATCACGTACCTCATGATGAAGATAGCGCCCCGTCTCTACGAACGGATGATGGCACGATCCCTCAGGTCCGAACTCGAAAGGCACGACAACCCCTGACGGCCCTGATTCCGAAGTGGAGACTATAAGTGAAAAAGATCTCGTTCCGCTCTCTCTGCCCTATAGCAATCGTTAGCTCAATACCCATAAGGCACATACCCTAAGAGATGGCGGTCATGAATAATCACACTTTTTGTGCTGCCCTTCACAGATCCATACCGATGGAAGATGAACACCCACCATATCATGGACTGTATTCGTCATTGACATATAAGGCCAAATTGCCTCTATTTCGACACAAAAAAAGGGCATCTCATCTTATCACCTCTCATCTTATCACCTTGACACATAACGGTCATTTCCCTATACTTTTTTTACAAAAAATGAGTTCTAATCAATCAATTTAATGTAATGACATTGCACGTCCCCAATAAGCCAGAAATATGGACAGCAGGCGACATTGTTGAACCTGGAATGGAGAAGAGTCTGGTGTACTCGACGCGATTGGGCACCCTTTATGAAGGGGACTGTTTGCAGCTTCTCCCATATGTCCGCAGGGAGACCATCGATACGGTATTTGCTGATCCGCCATTTAATCTATCGAAAGAATACGGATCCCAAATAAATGATGACCGTCCCGATGATGATTACATTGCGTGGTGCAAGGAATGGCTGAACCACTGCATTCGAGTACTGAAACCTGGTGGAGCTCTTTTCCTTTACAATCTTCCGAGGTGGAACATCATTCTGGGCTCTTATTTGACAGAATCCGGTTTAACCTTTCGGCATTGGATCGCCGTAAACGTTAAACTGTCTTTGCCTATTCCCGGGCGGCTCTATCCTTCGCACTATAGCTTGCTGTATTTTACAAAGGGAAAACCAAGGATTTTCAGGAAGATTCGGACTCCAATAGAGGTCTGTCGCCATTGTGGTAGAGAACTCAAGGACTATGGTGGGCACAGGGGGGCTATGAACCCAAGTGGAGTGAACCTGACAGATGTCTGGAATGACATTACCCCCGTGAGGCACTGGAAATTCAAGAGCCGGAAGAGAACTGTGAACCAATTATCTACAAAGCTACTTGAACGTATTGTTCAAATGTCTACCCAAGAATGCGATGTTGTGCTGGATCCTCTTGGTGGTAGCGGAACAACTTACGATGTATGCGAACGCATTGGCCGACACTGGATTGGCATTGAGCTGGAAAGCTGCGATGTAATTGTTGAGAGGCTGCAAAACGGAGATCTTCGCCCCCACAAGTCCGAAGATTACGTCGAAGGTTGAAATGAGGGACAATGTGACCTTCTCGGACGTTGCTGATGCCCTCTCAAAAGATCTAACAGGCCAGCTATTTCCTCCTGAACGACAACTCCTGCCCAATTTAGATGATGTCTACGAATTAACAATCGCCTTCCATGAGAACCAGCTCCTTTCCGATAAAGAACTTGTACGAAACGCAGCATATTTTGCCCGCATAGACAACACCTATACCCGCCACTTCCTTATGTGCACGGGTAAATCCTTGAGATTGCCTTCGCATTCGTCTGCCAGGCTGAAGTCTTTTTTCGAGAAAAACCAATTCAGAACCGGCTATGCAACTCACGGCCTCTTTCCATACCGTGGAAAATTCCACCCTCAAATGATCAAAGGCCTAATGAATATTATGGGGCTCAAGCCGGGCGATATGGTGTTAGACCCTATGGTGGGCTCTGGCACTGTACTGGTCGAGGCATGTTTGATGGGAATCCAATCGATTGGAGTAGACGCAAGTCCGTTTTGCAGGTTTATGAGTCAGACGAAAATTGACACACTTACCATGTCTTTGTCTCGGGCCCGAAAGGCGCTTGCCAATTATAAGGAGGTTTTTGCTTATTTTCAAAAACAGGTTGGAAAACCAAATCGTGGTGCCAAAGCCCATAAAACCACAGCATCCACGCACTTTATGGCGGTCATGGAGCCAGCCGCCGAGTATGCAGCAAAGAAGCATAGAAGTCAGCTGACAGGTAAGGACCGAGAAACCTCAGATACTTATAATTTTCTTTTACTCGCCTACCTGGACAGTGCTGGGTATTCCGAGAGGAGTGGCCGAAAGTCAGTGCTAGATCAGTTCAAGGCCATTCTTGAACGCTACCTGTTTGTTGCAGAAAAGATCCAGAATGCTCTGGAGGGGGTCGAATCGGACCTCGCTCACGCGGAAGTCCTGGAAGGCGACGCAAGGACGCTTATGCTGGAGGATGCAAGTGTCGATGGCATTATTTTCTCTCCACCATATAGTTTCGCCATTGATTACATCAGCAATGATTCCTTTCACTTGAATTTCCTCGGTGTGGAAACTGATAAACTTCGAGAGGACATGATAGGTCTTCGTGGGAGAAAGCTGTCTGAGAAGTTTGAGCTTTATCAGGAGGACATGGACAAAGTACTCTCAGAATGTGCACGCGTTTTACGTCCAGGTCACCTATGTACTATCATTGTAGGGACAAACAACAACCAATTAGGAAAAGCCTTGGGAGTATCCCCAGAAAAGGTCCGTGGCCTTCATGAAATACTTGCCGATCTGGCTTCAAACCATGGTTTCAGCCTGGCTAAAGTGATGAGCCGACCCATCACGGGTATTTCTAATACAATGCGGCGGGAATACATTCTAATGCTCCGGCGGGATCTGAACATTACTCGATAGCCCTTCCATCAATGCCCTTTGGGATCCTTGGTACATCGAAACTTATTGCATCATGCTCAACAACCACGATGCGCAATACACCTTCCTTAATTGGCATTGAACTCCAAAGAGGTAAGTACGGCCTGAGCTCACCTATATTGCCAATGCGGTCTGTCAAGAATACCTTCAGCTGGTCACTTGGAACGACCAGAAAACCACCGATAAGCCCACCAGCTTGAGTAGTCAAGAGTAGCTTATTAATCGCCCTATGGCTTGAAGAAATATTGCCTGTTTCCCATTCAAACCCTATGAATCCAGCACTGCATTTGAAGAGGGCATCCAAGTCGCCTGGCTTGATAATCCCCTTTTTAAGAGGCGGCAGCTTCTCGGTTAACCACCCCAATTTGCTAAGACGCCTAATGCAAGGTTTCTTGATAGGTACCACCCCGTTCCCTTCTCTTCGTTTCTTACCGCTCTCAGGATAGATTTTGAAATACCCGGATCCATGGGGCCAATCTGTTGCATAAATTGCCTCTTGCACGTGTTCACATGCGGTCTGCCATTCCTCTGATTCAGGAAAAGGACCCACTGAAAAAACATCATGAAGTTCTACAATTTTCATGGCTAATGGTGACAGAATTATCGCTATTATTTCGAACGAGGAGCCACAAGAGTCTGAATACGTTCAACTATCTGAGAGGGCTCCACCTTTAATGCCTTTGCTAATTGAAAGATCGTTTGAAGCGAAGGGCTTTTCTTTCCTCGCTCAAGCTGACTTATATATGTGCGGTGATATCCACTTTCGAAGCCAAGTTCTTCTTGAGATACCCCACATTCTTTGCGGAGTTGCTGCAATACCTGACCAAAAAGCTTCTCAATGAGCCTGTATTCGGGGATTCCTGGAGTGTTCCTTTTCATTAAGGTTGGATTATGTTCAAATGCATACTATAAGTCTACAGACTATAGTATGAATATCCTGATTTACGGTTTTATCCGCCGGATAATTCCTCAGCTTTTTTCCAGAGAAAACTTCCTCTATGCTCTCTCCATGATTAACCTAGATTCAGTCATTATAGCTTTTTCTACATTTATTCAGGGATACTTCTCCTTGACAGGGATAAATTTGTAGTTACAATAGTTACATTATAGAAATGATTTGAAGAAACACATAAGGAGCATATCATGCAATCTATCCATGTAGGGGTCCGGGAGGCCAAGATCAGCCTAAGCAAGCTGCTCAAGATGGTCAAGAACGGAAACGAAATTATTTTGACCGATCGCGGGAGGCCGGTGGGTAAAATAGTTCCCCTTGAAGAAGAGTCCCTCCCTCTGGAGGTGCGGATCAAGCGTTTGGAAGAACAGGGGGTAATAGGGACAGGGGTAGAAAAAATGCGAGAAGAAATTCCCCCTCCTATCCCCCTTCAAAACGGTATGGCGCAACAATTGCTTCAAGAGGATAGAGACGATGTCAACAGATGATCATCACGTTGTTTATTGGGATGCCTCCGCTATCCTCTCTACGTTGTTTACGGACCTGCACAGTGATGAGGCCCAAAGATGGGCACGCCATCAAAAGGACATTCATATCATATCAGGCTTAGCATATGCCGAAACATGTGCGGTAATCGCAAGAATGCAGAGAGAACGACTTTTATCTGATATCCTTATAAAGGCGGCTCTTGAGACCTTGGAAGGTGGTCCGTGGCGCCATTTAAATACCTGGCCGGAGTGGAAGATTATCCAGCCGCTCTCGCTCAAATGGCCTCTTCGCGGTGCCGATCTCTGGCATCTGGCAACAGCAAAAAGCCTTCAGAAGCAACTACCCGAACTATTGCTTTTAAGTTTTGATACGCGGCTTAACGATGCAGCGTCGGGTGAGGGAATGCTCACCAACAAATCCTTCGAATCATAAAATCGAGTTGCGATTTGATAGAAGGCAGCTTCACCAGTAAAAAATGAAACTTGACATGCGGTCTGAATATGATATCTTAAAAAGACTGGAGGTATGAGTCATGAATATTTCAACAGATATAAAATCCGTGAGCTACCTTAAGTCACGAGCAGCAGACCTTTTAGAACAAATCAACGAAACCCATCGCCCTGTGATTATAACCCAAAATGGTGAGCCCAGAGCCATATTGCAAGACCCTAAAAGCTATGAAAGTATGCATAAAGCAATTGGAATTCTCAAGCTTATCTCCCAAGGCGAAGAGGATATAAAAAAGGGTAAAACCAACACCCAGGAACAGGTATTTAAAAATATTGAAGAAATGCTTGAAATGAAGCGTTGATGAATAACAAATACAGGATAATTTGGTCAAATATAGCCGAAAATGATTTAAAGAGCATTATTGAATATATTGCCGATGAAAATTTATTGGACGCACAAAAGATATTTCAAAACATTAAAGAAAAAGCTTCGAGCTTATATCTCTTCCCAAATCGCGGCCGCTTGGTCCCAGAACTGAAGGACCAAGGAATCCTCCAGTATCGCGAAATAATCCATTCCCCGTGGCGTATCATTTATAGAATCTCAGAAAATAACGTTTATATTTTATCTGTATTGGATGCTCGAAGAAATATTGAAGATATCTTATTGAAAAGATTATTAGATCAAGAAATATAGAATCCGCTGGCAATTGGTTCAACCTGATCGCCAAAACCGCAGATATGGAGGAAGCGTCCTGCAATGGTAACGGCGTGTTTCGTCTCACCTTTCTAGACATCGGACAACAAAAAGCGAGTTCGTATCATTTTACATTCATGGCAAGATCATTGCGCAGAAGGGCGTCAATTCGAGAAGATCTCTAAAACGCGGCTCCGTTCAAGTGGCAACGTGCATCATGCCCAGAGAAGGGGTATTTGCCAGGGTAATCCGTGGTGGACGCATCAATGCCGGAGACACTGTAAGGATAAATGATGCTGGATAACGTACCCATAGTGCGCATATACAAGGATGACATAGGAAGGCCAAAGAGCATGAAGGACACGGTGGCTGCCGAGCATGCCCTTACCATCCATCTGGACAAGAAAGATCTGGTAACGCTCCTTTGCTCCCCTGAAAAACTGGAATATCTCGCGGTTGGTTTTCTCTGCTCCGAGGGGCTTATAAAGGGGAGAGAGGACATCAAGGAGATAGTGCTCGATGAAGACATGGGCGTCATAGAAATAACGACCGCAGAACCCGGGAAGACAGCTAAGGACCCGGCATCCAAGCGACTCATCGGCTCAAGCGGGGGCCGGGGAATCTCAGCGCCCTCCTTTGACCGCCAATCAGTAGAATCCATGCTGACTATAACACCCGATGAGATCTTCAGCCTCATCGAGGAGTTTATTCATCGATCTGAGGTATTCGAGGCCACAGGAGGGGTTCATAGCGCCGCATTGTGTGATACACGCCAACTACTTGTGTTCAGCGAGGATATCGGCAGGCACAACGCGATCGATAAGGTCTTTGGTGAATGCATGCTCAAGGGAATACCCACCGATGACCGCATCCTGGTCACCAGCGGCAGGGTGTCCTCCGAGATTATGAGCAAGGCGGCTATAAGGAATATTCCCATACTTACCTCCAAATCCGCCCCCACCAACAAAGGGGTCGAGCTCGCAGCAAGCCTGGGTATCACCCTTATCGGTTTCGTCAGGAAAGGGCGGATGAACCTTTACACCCATACCAAGAGGGTGCAATTAGATGGATCATGATGGAACTGTGGTCATCTTTATCGCCGGTGGGTGAGCATGGTGCTGACAGAGAACGTGTGAAGGCTGATTTATTGCTGCTCTGCGCCATCACTCGAGCATCTGAGGTTCTCTTGAAACGGGATACCCACCCTCTGTGAGCTTCTCCACAATCTCCTCAACGCTCACCTTCTTAGCATCAAAGCTCACCTCTACCGAAAAAGACAAGGGATTGAGGCTGTATTTTGTCAATCCATCAATACTCCCCAGGATAGACCTTATCCTGTCCTGCGAATCACCTCATCCCCCGGTGGGAAGGTTGGGAACCATTAACTTTACCGTGTTCTCAGTACCACCTGAGATCCCATCGTTCGCATTGGAGAGCAGAAAAATACCAACAAGTACGAAAATGATGGCTATGGTTCTGCGTTTCATAAAGACTCCTCATTCATCGGCAGATTCCCTTTGGTTAAACTATCTTTGCTGATCAGGTGTGAGGGAGAATATCTTGTACTCCAGTCAAAAAGTCAACTCATAATCAGCCAGTATGTATTCATGTAGATATATCTCATTAGAACAACATCGCAATCACCTAATCCCTTTCCCATTGACACACATCGCCCTTTCCAATATATTTCGTAACTGCTCAGGTAGCCACAAAGGCACCAAGACCCGCCTGCCTCGCCTGCGCGAGAGCAATGGCGGGCAGGCACAAAGGATAAATATGAGTTTATCAACCTTATCTGACAATAAACAAGACATTCCAATAACACCGGAGATAATGTACCCCCATAAAAAAGGGTAGTAAAAGAATAATTCTCTAATCTTAGTGCCTTGGTGGCTTAGTGGCTGAATAGTTACTATATTTCTATTATCCGGTCATCAACGCTCATTGCTTTCATAACGATGCCAACACCCGTTTCTTCAGAACAAACGTCCGTGCCCGGAAGCCTTGGCGAGTTCACCATTGCCTTCATGAGAGCCATCAATACCGCCCGCCTCTACTCAAGCGGCCATGAAATGCTCAACAAGCACATCTCTCAACTCCATAGAAAATTCAAGGGTGCACTGGGCGATCTCGACTTATTGTTCCTGGGCTGCGCCAGGGATGTCCTCTACTTTGAAGGCACCTTTTACAAGGGAAAAGAGCCCCATATCCAGAAGTTCCTAACCTTTTTCCACTTCCTGAGAATCTCCCAGGTATTGCTTGAAAAAGAACTCACCGTTGAGGAGCTGGGGTCTTTTATTGAGCTTCTTGCGGGCGCGCGTCAGGGACAGGGGGAAGAGGCGCTCTCCACGCTGACTCGCGACAACATTGCTCACGTGAGGATCGGCCTTCTGGACTATACCGTATTCTCAGCAGTTCAGACGGTGGCAAGTCAGCTCACCGCTTCTAACGATGAGGTGGGGGTCTGGCGGCAGCTCATTCTCCAGCCAGCAGGAGCGGGGACCATGAGGCTTGACCAAGACCAAACCAATAAACTCGCAAGCATCTGCGAGGATGTAGAGGAATTGAAGAAGCTCCTTTCCCAGATAGATAGCGAGATGAAAGATGAGAAGGAGGGCATCAGCGTTACCCAACGCGGCATTCTTTTGGGCAACTTCATCCAGAACATAGGCGACCTACTCTCCGGAATAGCGCCGATAAAACGGACGCTCTTCTCGCAGAAGCTGATTACCGCGCTCGACTCGCTCGAGCCAGGCCTCAGAGCAGAAATACTCGGGTCTATCGCGCCGGAAGACGTGAGGGATCCGGACAATGACGTCATTCGCGAAATCATTCAGGCCATGCCCGACGCACAACTCACACACCTGCTCAGCGACACCGTCAAGGCTTCCGGGATAAAGTCGCGATCCTTTCATAACCTTTTCACGCGCGCCCTTGCCAAATACCGCGAGCCCAGCATGCTCTTAACCCTGATCCAGCAAGAGATGCACCGCGCTACTGAGGCGGGAGAATCTGAGCCTCTGGGCAACTTGCAGCAATTGGAGCAGCTCCTTATCCAGAAGCAGGAATCAGAGCAAGTAAACAAACAGTATCACCAGGAGATCGAGGCCCTCGCCGCCTCTATCCAGATGGAAATGCCTGTAAAGGAAGAGGAGGAGATGGCCCATCTGCTCAAAACCCTTGCGCCTGAAGAATTGAAGCATGCCAAGGCAAAGCTCATCGTCGATCTCATCGGTCATACACAGGTCGCCCGGTCAGAGGCATTCCTTCCCTCGCTGCTCGAGAGCCTCGGGGAAACACTGCGGTACGATTTCTCAGAGGGTGCCTATCAAACCGTCGGCAACAGGCTCCGCGCCGTATACCTTGCCCTGGGCGACCATCCTCAGGAAGAACTGGTAAAAAACTCGCTGAACTCCATATTTACCGCTGACCAGATCCGCGTATTGCTTGAGCAGCTCATAGGGAAATGCCGAACCTACATGCCAAGCGAGACCTCGGTCATCGATGCCGTCTGCCAACTCTATCAGGACAAGTCAGGATCGCTTCTCATAGATCTCCTGGGTGAGGCAAAAGACGATGACAGCCCTCGAATACAATGGATCTCGACCACCTTGGCGACACTGGGTCCGGTCCTCGGCGACCTTTTAAGCAGCAGATTGCGGGGGGCCTCGGACCGCATGCTCCCCCGGCTTCTCACACTGGTCGCACTATCCAAAGAAGACAAACTGGCCCCTTTTGTGGAGAAATTGTTGAACCATAAAGACCACGGTATTCGCCTTAAGGCGACCGCCGCCATCGGGCATCTCCACGCAGAACGCATGGTGCCTCGTTTAACTGAGATAGCACTGCATAAAAGACTTTTGAAAACCAAAAAGTTGAAAGAACAGCAAATCGCCGCTGTCAAGGCCCTGGCAGAAATCGGCACGGATGAGGCAAGAGAGGCCCTGCAACAGGTTGCAGATAAAGGGCGGGGAGAGCTTAAAAAACTCTGCCAGGAACTTCTATAATGCGAGAGGGGATAGTCATGAGCGCGCAGGCTAAAGATGAAAAGCTCTATAAGTTCTATCGGGACCTCTGCGTGAGTTTCGTGGGGAGCCTCCGCGCCCTTTCCCTCTATCCCGAGGATCACCCCGAAACCGAGAAAAAGGTGAGCGGCTTCTTCCAACGGGCGAGTAAATTCCTGGAACAGCGATCCACACTCTCTCTCATATTTATCGGCGGGGAGATAGTTGTGGAGAATACCTCTCTCCCAGAGCTGAGCAACACCCTCGCACAGTTTATTAAGCGCATGGAGGACATGAAGCTCCAGCGGATCACCTTTCGCCGCGGCTTCAGCAACAAGGAGCTCATTCGCTTCTTAAGGCTCTTGCTGCCTCTCTTGAAGAATCCCAGCGATGCAGATCTGATCATCTCCAAAAACCAGGAGACCCTGCCCCATATACTTGCCGGAAGCCTTCCTTACGATACCGGGGATCAGCTCTCTCACGAGGAGATCGCCAGTGCCCTCCAGACTGCCGGCCAATCCGCACTCCCCTTCGCCGGGCAGCTCAAGGATATGTTCACGGATCTTGAGGGGTCTCTTTCCGAGGCCAAGGTAACCATGGCAAAGGAGACCACGGAGACCATCTACAGGATGGTGGCAACCGGGGAGATGCCCCTTAAAAAGCTCATTCTCCGGAGAAGCAGCGATCCAGACCCCTATGTCCATGCCATTAATGTCTCGGCCTTGTCCATGGCGCTCGCCCGGATGCTCGAACTCAACGAGGATACGATTCTAGAGACGGGCCTCGCCAGCCTGCTCCACGATGTCGGTCTCTACTCATCGCCCTCGGTATCTCTGACCAAGACCTCGACCCTTACCCTGGATGAGAAGAAACTCCGGTATGAGCACCCCATTCGCGGCGCTGAAATATTGTTGTCTTCACCGGGAATGCCCGATCTCGTGCCTATTGTCGCCTATGAGCACCATCTCCAGTATAACGGTGGGGGCTACCCAAAGCAGGAAAGCCCCAGGCCGCTCAACATGGCGAGCATGATAACCTTTATCACCAATTCCTATGATAACCTCCGGAGAAACCGTCCGAAGCGAAAGGCCGTGTCCATGACCGGGGCAATCAATTGGATGGATCGCAAGGCAGCAGAACTCTACCACCCGCTCCTTCTCAAGGAGTTCCGGGCCCTGGTGAAGACCCAAGCTCAGGAAGACTCGTAGGCCCAAAGATCAGTCATAGTGAAAAAGGCCTCAGGTGAGAATCCCACATATCCCGGAGAAAAGCTTTGACTTGCTCACCATCGCTCTGTTAACGATACGTGTGTTCTCCCGTGCCTTGGGAAACCAAATGGGATTAACCCAGTAAGGTGTATTCTTGGTTGATGTCTCAGGCTCAATCTGATAGATTAGAAGTAATAAAGGTACTCAAAGGGGTTCGCCCTGCGGACAAGGTTGCCTTGATTCTGTCCGTCTGGTTCGGCGCAGGTCTGTTGCCCGTAATGCCCGGCACCTTCGGTACATTGGGCGCAGTGCCGCTGTATTTCATTATCATGGAGCTGGGTACCTGGTGCAAGATCATCTCTATGGCAATAATCGTTGGCGGGGCCATCTGGTCATCATGGAGAGCCCAAAGTATCCTGGGCAGGGGTGATGCCAGAGAGATAGTTATTGATGAGGTTGCGGGGTTTTTGCTTACCACTATCTTTTTTCCTTTCACATGGCTCACGCTGGCAGCAGGTTTCTGCCTATTCCGGTTCTTTGATGTCCTAAAACCACCTCCAATAAAGAAGTTAGAGGGAATCACGAGAGGCGGTCTTGGGATCGTTCTCGACGACCTCCTTGCCGGCGTGTACGCCCTTGTATGTGTAGGGTTGATTGTATATTTAGTCTCTTGATGAGATAAAACGAGGGCACAATGCGGGAATTGAGGAAGCTATGAAAAAAGAGCGTTGACAGCTACTGTGCCTTTCATACGTAACGCGGAAGAAACCATGTCAATGGAGATCATCATTATCGGCGATGAACTGATTTCGGGAAAGACCAGAGACCTTAATGGCTGGTATGCCTCGGGCTGTCTTCTTTCCCGCGGGCTCCTGGTCAGTGAAATCAGGACAGTCGGCGACAACTACCCTTCCATATCCTCTGCCCTGAGGGCAGCGGTGAAAAAATCCCAGGTTGTTATCGTAACGGGTGGATTGGGCCCCACTGAGGACGATCGGACGACCGAGGCCGTATCCCGGGTCTTCAGGAGACCCCTCGTGCTCGATCAAGACCTTCTCGCTCATATAATGGAGAGCATAGCTCGGTTGGGCCTCTCCTGGTCCCCCTCCCTTGAGAAGTTGGCATGGCTTCCCAAGGGTGCCAGGATCTTGGACCCCAACAGGGAGATGTGCGGGTTTTCGATCTCTCGGGGCGATCGTCACCTCTACTTCCTGCCGGGCGTGCCTGAGCAGATGAGGGAACTCATGAACAGGGCCGTTATTCCCGATCTCCTCCAGAAACACAAGCCCAGACTGATCCCTCGACACAGATTGCTCAAGGTTTACGGGATGAGCGAATCCCAGATAGCCGACGCCTTTGAAGGGCTGAGCGATAAACTGAATACAGTGATCTTCGGTTTCTATCCCTCCTTCCCTGAGAACCATATCACCATTACGGTTCGAGGAAAGGAGGATGATCAGATTGACAGGGAACTCCAGAAGGCTGAGCAGGAAATACGGCATCTCCTGGGGCCCTATGTCTTTGCGTCGGATGAGCAAACCATGGAGGCAGTCGTGGGAGAGATGCTCAAAGAGCGGAGGATGACCCTATCGGTAGCCGAATCGTGCACAGGCGGCCTCATCGGCCACAGGATCACCTCCATACCGGGAAGCTCGGTGTATTTTGACAGGGGCGCTACCGTGTACAGCAATAGATCGAAGGTTGAGATGCTGGGGGTAAAACAGGAAATCCTCACTGCATATGGCGCAGTGAGCGATGAGGCCGTGAGGGAGATGGCAGAGGGAATCAAGGGGACCGCTCACACCGATATAGGCCTTGCGGTCACGGGCATTGCCGGGCCTGAGGGAGGAACCGACGACAAACCGGTGGGCACCGTCTATATCGGCCTTTCCGCCGACGAGCAGACATTCTCCGCCTGCTATCGCTTTTCAGGAGAGAGGGACAAGGTCAAACTACATTCATCTGAAATGGCCCTTGATTGGGTGAGGAGATATCTCTATGGGTATCCGTTCATTCCTGGCATTTGAGCTGCCCCCGGAGATTCGAGAGCAGATCGAGGAGATCTCCAGGGAGTTGAGGAAATCAAGGCTTCCGGCACGGTGGGTACGAGTGGAAAATATCCACCTCACGATCGTTTTCCTTGGATCGATAGAGGCAAACGTAGTAGAAGATCTGAAGGAAACGGTAGGCTCTGTGGTAAGGGGTTTTACAGGGGTTGCGGTCAAGCTCAGCGGGGTGGGCGTTTTCCCCAACTTCAGGAAACCACGGGTTCTCTGGATCGGCTTCGATGGAGACAGAGAAGGGTTGTCGAGGCTGAGGGATGAACTCCAGCAGGCGCTCACAGTATTCGGCCTGCGGGAGGAAAAAAGGGCCTTTCAAGCCCATCTTACGCTTGGCCGTTTCAAGGATAGGCTGGATGATGATGAAGAGCTCAAACGGGTCCTCGAGCGGTACCATGATATAGCCAGTGAGCTATACTCGCTCGATGAACTCGTGCTCTTCAAGAGCGACCTCAAGCCAAGCGGCCCGGTGTATACGAAAATGGCTTCGTGGCCGTTAAAAACGGAATAACAAGCTGAGCCACTAAGACACAAAGGCACCAAGAATAAACAAATATTTTCTTATGCCTTTCTTACAATGCTCTTTTCCTTTCAGATAGGGAATACACTATATTTGATGGTCTCGTAAAAAGTCATTGTTTCAATTTTCTGTCATTCCGGTGGAAGCCGGAATCCAGTAAATTCAACAAATTCTGGATACCGGATCAAGTCCGGCATGACGATGAGAAGACTTTTTACGACGTTGTCATATTTATACTTTTTGCACCTTAGTGGCTCCATAGCTAGGCACGGTTTCGGTAAAAAGGGGGATTATCATGGCAATGGATAACGAGAAAGAAAAGTCGGTTGGCCTCGCGATCAGCCAGATCGAAAAGCAGTTCGGAAAGGGCTCTATCATGAAGATAGGGCACGACGGAGCAGTGGTAGATATACCGGTAATCTCCACCGGATCGCTTGCCCTGGATCATGCCCTTGGTATCGGTGGTGTGCCAAGGGGGAGGGTGGTTGAGATATACGGGCCGGAGTCCTCGGGAAAAACCACCCTGGCCCTCCACATCATTGCAGAGGCCCAGGCACAGCATGGGATGGCTGCATTTATCGACGCCGAGCATGCCCTGGATATCGCCTATGCCAGGAGATTGGGCGTGGACGTTGATGAACTCCTCGTTTCCCAACCAGACAGCGGTGAGCAAGCCCTGGATATCGCCGAGATCCTGGTCAGAAGCGGCGCCATGGATGTCCTGGTGATCGACTCCGTTGCAGCCCTTGTGCCACGGGCTGAGATTGAGGGGGAGATGGGAGACCAGCAGGTGGGACTACAGGCCCGACTGATGTCCAAGGCCTTGAGGAAACTGGCTGCCACCATCAACAGATCCATGACGTGCGTGATCTTTACGAACCAGATCAGGATGAGGGTGGGCGTATTTTTCGGAAACCCCGAGACTACCTCAGGCGGGAATGCGCTCAAGTTCTACGCAAGCCAGCGCCTCGACATACGCAGAATCGCCTCTATACAAGAGGGGGACCAGGCAATCGGGAACAGGACCAGGGTGAAGGTAGTGAAAAATAAGGTCGCCCCTCCCTTCCGAACGGCGGAGTTCGACATCATTTACGGCACGGGGATATCAAAGGAGGGCGACCTGCTCGACCTCGGAGTGGATCACGATATTATCGAAAAATCCGGTGCCTGGTATTCCTTTAACGAAGAGAGGATCGGTCAGGGCAGGGAGAATGTCAGGAGGTTTCTGACCGAGCATAAGGACGTTATGAACGAGATTACCCGCAGGGTGAGGGAAAAGCTCGGCATGGGTGAAAAAACGGATACCCCCCAAGGGGAAACTCAATAAACACAACCACCGTTTTTCTAGTTTGTTGGCTTTGTTGTGTTAATATCCCGTGTATAGGTTCCTTATTGATTGAGTTCACTATAGCTGCCTAATCCACCACATACCCACCACCAACTAAGAGGCCCGGATTTTAAAATGATCCGGGCCTTTCCTTTTCCTATTCGCAGACCTGAGCGGTGTGCCTTGATCCTTAAGCCATTCTTGCTCCAATCATTCTCCATGACGCCGACAAAGCCCTTTATTTCGTACCGAACTAGATGCGTACTGAACTACCATGAGTCAAGAGCAGACTTGTCCCATTGACTTGAGGATGTTGAGGCCCGATGGGAGGGGCTGGCTCTGGACGAGTCACGATACTTGGCCCAGGAAGACTAGGAATACATCAAAGACTATTTTATGAAGCTGAAGCAGGAGCTTGGGGAGACAGATTAAGGTAAAAGGGCATGCATTAAAATGCACATTCCAAGATATTTTGGGTTCAAGTCCGACCTTGACGCTTCCTGTTTTGACATGAGCCAGGAACAGAAAGGATCAAGCAAACCTTCTTGGCAAGCTGCCCGCCTATAGATGGCATGTTGAATAATATCAAGCACCTATCTTTGATTAAAGCTTGGTGGCAAATGGGTCGATAAAGTATCCAATATACTGGGAAATACGGGCACCAAAGTTAGGGCTGCCGCCATGCTCATGTCTGAAGATATTAATTATTTGATTTCAAGGGGTTATTTGCATTTCTCACCCTATGTCCTGAAGATCATTTCCAAAACGGTTTACGGTGCGCTGAATCAACAAAGCCTATCCGGCTTCATGAGCAAAGAAGGCGCGAAAAAGGTTTAGGAGATGACAGAACGAAATCAATATGATGAGGCCGTACAGTCCGGCGATTCCTTTGAGATCCTTTACAGGAGGCATTTTCAAGGAGCCCTTACCCGTTCTGGGGCCAGTGTGGTGATGTGGATATTCGCATTGGTCGCTTTTCTGCTGAACCAGATCAGAATCAATCACATAAGCGGTATTACACTGTCAGTCCTATACCTCATCTTAATAAACCCGCCCTTTCTTTTGATATTGAAACACAGCAGACGCAGAAACCTATACAACGCCTTTTCAATGCTGATCAACGTGCTTGAGATCTTCGGGTACACGGCCGTTATTTATTTTATGGGCGGTATTGAAGCCTTGTATCTCACCCCCATCTATGCCGCCCTGATAACGTATTTAGGCCTTATAGCGCCGCGAGGGTTCCCTTTTGTGGTGTCCATTCTGTGTTCGGCCAGTTTCAGCTTTGTCGTGGTAGCCGAACACTTCGGTTTCCTTCCGCATCAGGGGGTCCTCACGTCGTTATATCCTCCGTGGCCGAACCAGGTTATGATCCTCGCAGTGGTGACCGCCTTACTTCTGGTTGTCGCATACATTTCTTCATACACAGCCATAGTCCAGAAAAAAAACAGAATAAGATTGCGGGAGCAAAATTTTGAACTCACAGAGAAAACCATAAAACTGGAAGAGGCTGAAAAAAATCTGCGAAAGGCCCATGAGGAATTGGAAAGAAGAATTGAAGAAAGGACTGCAGAGCTGAAGGGAGCAAACGATCAACTCAGGGTTGAGATCAACGAGCGCAAGC
>Ga0307434_1000794_pt1 | contig 19241 bp, 11 predicted proteins | sample SalMarWE160220MG_FD_202156 | JGI IMG/M metagenome (GOLD analysis project Ga0307434, IMG submission 202156) | Salt marsh sediment microbial communities from the Plum Island Ecosystem LTER, Massachusetts, United States - WE1603-220 | ecosystem: Environmental > Aquatic > Marine > Intertidal zone >... | reverse complement strand
CATGGCAAAGCTTTCGGTGAGCTTTATCCCAATTTTCTCTTCAGCTCTCAACACATCGAACAGAGTTCCCTTTTCCGTATGGTCGGGTTGAGCGGGATAACCGGGGGCCGGACGTATTCCCTGATATTTCTCTGTGATCAAGTCTTCATTCGACAGAGATTCGTTCGTGGCGTATCCCCAAAATTCCGTTCTAATTCGGCGATGCATTAATTCTGCGAATCCTTCAGCGAGGCGATCAGCCAGCGCTTTGACCATTATTTTCCCATAGTCGTCATTGGATTCGGCAAAACGTTTTGCGATCTCATTCTCTCCAATACCTGCGGTAACCGCAAATCCACCAAGATAATCCTTAAGACCGCTCTCCTTTGGCGCAATGAAATCAGCAAGGGCGGCATTGGCGCGGTCGCTGTTTCTGGCAATTTGCTGGCGCAGCGTATGAAATCTAGCACGTACACCGCTGCGTTCGGCATCTTTGTAAATTTCGATATCGTCGTCATCTACGGAATTGGCCGGCCAAATTCCAATGGCGGCATTGGCAGTCAACCATTTTTCGTCAATTATTTGCTGCAGCAGGTTCTGCGCATCACTGAATAAACCGCGCGCTGCCTCGCCCATTTTATCATCATCGAGAATTCGGGGATATTGTCCTTTAAGCTCCCAGGTTGAGAAAAATGGGGTCCAGTCAATGACAGGTACGATTTCACTAAGATCGTAATTAAGAAAATATTCTTCGCCAACAAATCCCGGCTCCACGGGCTTATGATCCCGCCAATCGATTTTTACCTTGTTTTTACGGGCGTTAATCAACGAAATTCGATTTTTCTCTGCCTGCGACCGGGAATGTTTATCAGCCATGATTTGGTATTCGTTGCGCAACTCATTGACATAATCTCCCCGATTTTCTTCATCCATAAGCCTGGAGACAACGCCAACGGCCCGGCTGGCATCCGTTACATAAACCGCCTGCCCCCTCACATAGTTTGGAGAAATCTTAACCGCCGTATGGACGCGACTCGTCGTGGCTCCGCCTATTAGCAAAGGCAATTCGAACCCTTCTCGTTCCATTTCTGCAGCCACATAACACATCTCATCGAGGCTTGGGGTAATCAGGCCGGATAGGCCGATAATGTCAACATTCTCGTTCTTTGCCGTTTCAATAATCTTTTGAGACGGTACCATTACTCCAAGGTCGATAATGTCATAGTTGTTGCACTGAAGAACGACCCCGACGATATTCTTTCCGATATCATGCACGTCCCCTTTGACTGTTGCCAAAAGGATTTTACCTGACGATCGCGCCGCTCCTCCTCCATTGTTCTTCTTCTCCTCTTCCATATAGGGCATGAGATAGGCTACAGCCTGTTTCATCACACGCGCGGATTTGACAACCTGGGGCAGAAACATTTTCCCGGCGCCAAACAAATCCCCGACGACATTCATTCCATCCATCAAAGGGCCTTCAATTACATCCAGAACTTTTTTTGCCTTTAACCTCGCTTCTTCCGTATCTTCGATGATAAATTCTGTTATGCCATTGATCAGGGCGTGGGACAGCCTTTCTTCTACCGGTGACTCCCGCCAGGTCAGATCGACCTCTTTACTTTTAGAGTCCTGTCCTTTGTAACTTTCGGCGATTTCAAGCAACCGTTCGGTTGCATCTTTATGGCGATTTAAGATCACGTCCTCGACAATCTCGCGGAGCTCGTGCGGAATATCATCATAAATCGTCAATTGTCCGGCGTTCACGATACCCATATCCATTCCCGCTTTAATGGCGTGATACAGGAAAACCGAATGCATTGCTTCACGGACCACATTGTTTCTGCGGAATGAGAACGACAGATTTGAAACCCCTCCAGACACATGGACGTAGGGTAAATTTTCCTTGATCCTTCTGGTCGCCTCGATGAAATCGACGGCATAATTGTTGTGCTCTTCCATTCCGGTTGACACTGCGAATATATTTGGATCGAACACGATATCCTCAGCTGGAAAATTCACTTTCCTTGTGAGAATTTCATAAGCCCTGTGACAGATTTCGAATTTTCTGTCGGCTGTATCCGCCTGGCCGGTTTCATCAAATGCCATGACGACAGTTGCAGCACCATATCTGCGGAGCAGTCGGGCATGTTCGCAGAAAATATCCTCTCCCTCCTTAAGAGAAATAGAATTCACAATGGATTTGCCCTGAACACATTTCAAACCCGCTTCGATTACAGACCATTTGGAACTGTCAATCATCACCGGCACACGTGAAATATCCGGTTCCGATGCGATCAGATTAAGAAAGGTGACCATGGCCTTTTCAGAATCCAACATGCCCTCGTCCATGTTGATATCCAAAATTTGCGCGCCATTTGCAACCTGTTGCCGGGCTACCGACAATGCCGTTTCATAGTCGCCGGCTTCAATAAGTTTCCGGAACTTGGCCGATCCCGTAACATTGGTGCGTTCACCTATGTTGATAAAAGACTGGGCAGCATTATTCATTGACTTTTCCTGTCCCACTTATGACGCAAGCACAAAAGGCTCGAGGCCAGACAGTCTCATTTTTTTATCATCTTCAGGAATTTTCCGGGGTGGGCAATCCGCGACAGCATCGGCGATGGCCGCAATATGTTCCGGCGTGGTGCCGCAGCAGCCCCCGACAATATTAACCAATCCGCTTTCGGCCCAGGATCGCATATGCCCGGCGGTAATCTCTGGCGATTCATCATATTCACCCATTTCGTTGGGCAGTCCTGCATTGGGATAGGCGCTGATCAAACACTCGGCAACTCTTGCAATTTCTGTCACGCCGGGCCGTAGCTGCTCAGCACCGAATGAGCAGTTCAGGCCTATTGAAAGGGGCTCGATATGACGCAGTGAAAACCAAATTGCCTCCGGCGTCTGTCCTGATAAATTACGACCTGAAAAGTCGGTAATCGTTCCCGAAATCATGATTGGCAACTGTATCTGTTTTTCCTCAAATACCTGTTGAACGGCAAACCCCGCGGCCTTCGAATTGAGAGTATCAAAAATCGTCTCGATGAGAATAATGTCAACGCCACCATCGACCAGACCCGTGGTCTGTTCCAGATAGGCATCAACCAGTTCATCAAAAGTGACGTTCCGATATCCCGGGTTGTTGACATCCGGAGAAAGGGATGCGGTCCGGTTTGTTGGCCCTAAAGCTCCGGCGACATAGCGGGGTTTATCCGGGCTTTTTTTGCTCCAACTGTCCGCTTCCTGCCGGGCTATCTCGGCGGCGGTTCTGTTGAGCTCATAGGCCAGTTCCGACATTTCATAATCTGCCTGCGAAATTTTTGTTGAATTAAAGGTATTCGTCTCAACAATATCCGCACCGGCGGCAAAATAAGCGCCGTGGATCTGCCGAATAATTTCCGGTTGCGTGAGAACCAGAAGATCATTGTTGCCTTTAACATCGCGGGGATGCCCTCGGAACCGTTCACCACGATAGTCTTGTTCATCAAGTTTATGCTTTTGGATCATGGTCCCCATAGCACCATCCAGAATAAGAATTCTGGTTTCCGCCGATTTTTTTATAAGCTCAGAGATATTGTTTTTATCCATAATTATGCCTCCGCCGTTATCAAAGTCGGCTCAGGCCGCAATCCCAGCAGATAACAAATTGCATAAACCAGGTTAGCCCGGTTCAGCGTATAAAAGTGAAACTCACTGATGCCCTGATCAACCAGTTCCGTCACCTGCTCTGCAGCTACAGAAGTCGCCACAAGCTTCCTGGTTTCCAGATCATCATCCAATCCGTCAAATCGGTTTGCCAGCCAATCCGGTACTTCTGTTCCACACTGACGGGCGAACTTTGCAACCTGATTAAAGTCATGAATTGGAATAATTCCAGGAGTTACCGGAATATCGATCCCGGCACCTCGGACACGATCCAAATAGCGGTAATAGTGTTCATTGTTGAAAAAAAATTGCGTGATGGCCCGGTTTGCTCCTTTGTCAAGTTTCGCTTTAAGCAAATCCAGATCGGTTTCAAAGGTCCTGCTTTCCGGATGTTTTTCAGGATACGCCGACACCGAAATCTCGAAGTTACCAAGACAGTTGATCCCTTCAACTAACTCGACCGCATTGTGATAGCCGCCTTGTTGCGGCACATAAGAAGTCCCGATACCTTTCGGAGGATCACCGCGCAGGGCAACAATATGCCTGACACCTATCGATTTATAGGCACGGACAACATCATCCACCTGCTCACGGGTGGCGGCAACACAAGTCAAATGTGCAGCCGGCACCAATGAAGTCTCACGAAGGACACGTGCCAGAGTGGTATGTGTGCGCTCTCTGGTCGATCCTCCTGCTCCGTAAGTTACAGATACAAAGCGCGGCCTGAGTGGTTCCAGACGACGAATTGCCGTCCAAAGCGTTGTTTCCATTTTTTCAGTTTTTGGAGGAAAAAACTCAAACGAGACCTTGATTGGCGACGAATCAGGAGATCGACTGTGACGCTGTGCTATTGCAGTCATGACGGTATGGCCTCCAGAATATTGTGCTCAATCGACTTTCGCGCCTTGGTCTGCTTCGAATATTTTGTGCCGTGCCAGATCGAGACTGTCAGTTTTTCATTGCGGTCACCGCTTCCCGGTTTGAGGTTTTTATGAACCCCTGGAGTCATTCCTGCTTCCCTTATCCACTGTAACATCAATCGATTTTCAAACCCGAGGCGTTGATGTGCAAACTCGTCTCGGAGAAATTCAAGTTTATGTGGCGCAAAGTCCACCACTAGCAGTTTGCCATTGGCACGCAGAATTCTTCCCACTTCCTTTATTGCCTGAGCAGGATCATCCAAAAAATGCAAAACCTGATGAATGACGGCAGCATCAGCGGTTTCGTCTTCAAGGGGCAGATTAAACAGATCACCTTGGCGAACCTGACAATGATTGATCTCGGAACGTTCTAACTTAACCCTGGCATAAGCCAGCATATCATGGTTGATATCGACCCCCAGTCCCCGTTCTATGCGATCGGAAAACAGCTCCAGAATCCGACCGGTTCCGGTGCCCGCATCCACGAGAAACTCAAATGGTCCAGGTCCCATAACCTTGCACATTGCCGCCTCCACTTCATCTTCGGCGACATGCAGACTGCGAATTCTATCCCATTCCCCGACATGTTCCCGGAAATACTTCTGAGCCAGGGCGGCGCGTTCCTTCTTTACACCGGCGGCGCGTTCTCTATCACGCCGAATCGTCGAATCATTCATATCGAGATCTTGGAGAACCTTGGAGACGATATTTGGTGTTCGGAGGTCCTCTGAAAGCCTGAAATAAACCCAGCTCCCCTCACGGAACCTTTCGACCAGACCGGCTTCAGATAACAGCCTCAGATGGCGGCTAATGCGCGGCTGACTCTGTCCCAAAATCCTAGTGAGGTCCTTGACGTTCAATTCACTTTCTGCGAGCAATATCAAAAGCCGAAGTCTGGTCAATTCTCCTAATGCCTTCAGACCTGCCAACAGCTCAGTTAGAGAAAGTTTCCTCATATTAACTGCCTATTATTAATGCGAATTACAAATTCGCTTCCGAGAATGGATATAAAGATATCTTTATACCTTTTCAGAATTTATTCAAGCCCCTATTCAACGTCTCAAGACGATTTGTTTTTTTGGAGAATCATAAGACCAAGAAGGACAAACATTTAACTAGGTTTAACGCAGTTTTTTGACCTGTGAAGAGTTTAGGACAGATCGACTTGAAAAGCTGTTTTAGCCCAAATTTCGGAACATAAGGATTAAAAAGCCAGGGTCTATAAAAATCAGTATACTACACAATATGATCAAGCAAACGTGCTTGTGGAATTAGTTATGGTAAGGACAAACTTTTGCCTAAAGATTGGAATTTATATGATTAATGATATGGGATTATATGAATCTAAATCCATTGGAGGGATTGAGCGCCCCTTGCACCAGACCCTAACAGACAGGATGATATGAAAAAAATTGGAGGTGAACGACGCTCATACATCTCAGAGTATAACAAATAGCTCAGACAATGAAATGCTAGTGGTGCAGATTAGTAATGCCTATTGTTGCAATCATATCGCATTTTCAAGTGTTCACCTTGGGTTCGCTTGTTGCTAATATTTCATTATAGAATAAATTGTAGAATTAGCCTTAAAAGCAGTAAATAATTAAACCTTGTTCCAACAACTTTTGAGTAGATCAACGCATGTTTTCCATTTCGTACATCAGTCAGTCCATGCAACGGCTCAAGTTAACCACGGTCACAATCGGTTGCCTGACCACTATAATTTTAACGGCAATGTCAGTAGATGTGCATGCTGATTCTGCTGTCAACTTCATGAATCGCGTCAAAGTTGACTTGCTGCACGCCGCCAAAAGCGGAACTCCTGGTGCCTTCATGACGCCTATCCGGAAACATGCCGATGTGCAAACAATCTCGTTATTTTCGTTAGGCTCCTACGCCAAAAAGCTGCCGTCTTCAAGACGCTCAAATTATTATGCGGGTGTAACCCAATTCATGGCGCGCTATTTTTCAAGTCAGAGTTCGAGCTACAAGATTGTTAATGCCAAGGTTCTGAGACCCAGCACAAGGGAAGGCAGTGATTATTTCGTTGACTCCAGGGTCTATCTCCAAGGCGGGCAAAGCTATGATGTACGGTGGCGTTTGAAGCGGAGGTCCTCGGGCTTCAAGATTGTCGATGTTCAAGTCATGGGATTTTGGTTAACGCCGTTCCAGAGGAATCTGTTCCGAAGCTACATTCAGAAACACGACGGCAATGTAAATGCCCTGCTGGTAGCATTGAGTTATTAACTCCCTTTCCATTGTTTTTTTGAAATACATCCGGCGTCGATGAATTAACGATTGAACCGCTTGTATTTGACGCGCGTCGGCTCCGTTGGCTGATTTGGGAATCTGCGACGCTTGTCAGCCTCATAGGCTTCAAAATTTCCTTCAAACCATTCCACATGACTGTTACCTTCAAATGCAAGAATATGTGTCGCAATCCTGTCCAGAAAGAACCGGTCGTGACTGATGACAACTGCCGAGCCCGGAAAGTCTTCGAGAGCTGCCTCCAGAGCAGACAGGGTTTCAACATCCAAATCATTTGTCGGTTCATCCAGTAGCAGAAGATTTGCTCCCCTTTTCAGCATTTTTGCCAGATGTACCCTGTTCCGCTCTCCCCCAGATAACTGCCCGACCTTTTTCTGCTGGTCTCCACCTTTGAAATTAAACCAGCTCACATAAGCCCGCGACTGAACCTGACGTTTGCCAAGTTCTACAAAATCAAGACCATCGGATATTTCTTCCCAGACGGTTTTTTGGGGATCGAGATTTTCCCGGCTTTGATCCACATAACCGATATCGACGGTTTCGCCCACCCTGATCGTGCCGGAATCCGGTTTTTCCGCACCCGTAATCATTTTGAAGAGCGTTGTTTTTCCCGCACCGTTGGGACCAATGACGCCGACGATCCCACCTGGCGGCAAACTGAAACTCAAATCTTCGATCAGCAGCCTGTCGTCAAATCCTTTTTTGAGATTACTGGCTTCGATGACAAGATTTCCGAGCCTCTCCCCAGGCGGAAAAGAAATCTGAGCACGCCCGGCATCTTCCCGTCCGGCCTGTTCCAGCAGATTATCATAAGCGGCAATTCGCGCCTTCGATTTGGCCTGGCGGGCACGGGGCGAGGCTTGAATCCATTCAAGTTCCCGAGCAAGTGTTTTCTTCCGGGCCTCATCCCCGCGACCCTCAAGTGCCAGTCTATTTTGCTTCTGTTCAAGCCACGACGAATAATTTCCTTCATAAGGAATTCCCCGGCCGCGATCCAGCTCCAGAATCCACCCCGTGACGTTGTCGAGAAAGTATCGGTCGTGGGTAACCAGCATTACACATCCATTGTAATTTTGCAGAAAATGCTGAAGCCAGGCGACAGTTTCCGCATCGAGGTGGTTGGTTGGCTCATCCAGAAGCAAAAGGTCGGGCGCAGACAAAAGCAGCTGGCAAAGTGCGATCCGTCTTTTTTCACCACCTGAAAGATTCGATACCTCTGCTTCACCGGGAGGACACCGAAGCGCTTCCATGGCCATTTCGACTTTTGAATCGAGATCCCAGAGGTCCTGAGCATCAATTTTATCTTGCAGCTCAGCCATTTCATCAGCGGCGGCTTCCGAATAATTCAAGGCAAGCTCATTATAACGCTCAACCATCTTTAGTTTCTCATCGACACCTCTCATTACATTGGCCCGCACATTCTCATTGGTATCAAGTTCGGGTTCCTGAGGGAGATAGCCCACCTTGACTCCGTCTGCGGCCCAGGCCTCGCCGGTAAATTCCGTATCCAGTCCGGCCATGATTCTCAGCAATGTAGACTTACCGGCACCGTTTAAACCTACGACGCCGATCTTGGCTCGGGGCAGGAATGAAAGCCTGATTTCGCTTAAAACCTGCGTACCCCTGGCAAATGTTTTTGACAGCCGATCCATGACGTAAACATATTGACGTGAATTCATTAGGTTTTCTCACTGAAATCTGGACTATGGCGGCTGTAGAGAACCGGCCTCAGCCAAAGCCCATAAGAATTATTAAACGGTATTAGCAGGTCCGGTCGGACTTCTAACCTCTGACGACCACGGATGCAACCGGACAGATACCAACTTTCATTGAAAACTGGTGACATCCCTTTTTGCAACTCCAGCCTGTATTTATTGATCCCGACGGGTGGGTGTAACCTGGATTTAACTCAAAGCCATTCAGTCCCAGGGTGGATTGTGCCTGCCGATAAGACAGTGGACCACACGGCGAGACTGTCCAAATACCAGAATTCGGGAGCATACGAAAAGTCAATAACCGTGAATGTTTGGTATCTGCTATGGATTTTGACGCTCTAAGGTGCCAAATTTCCTGGATACAACTGATAGAGGCAAGACGCTGGCAAACAAATGCGAAAGAGAAGGGATTCACAAATGGCCCAATTGATCCCCCGAAGCAAGCTATTCGGTAATCCTGCATTGACGAGCGCTCAAGTGTCACCGGACGGGACGCAAATATCCTGGATAGCACCAAAAGATGGGGTTCTGAATGTCTGGGTGGCACCGATTGACTCTCTGCAACATGCGAAAACTGTCACCAATGATCGCCACCGTGGTATCAGAGTCTATCTCTGGGCCAAGAACAGTTCGAAAATCCTGTATCTCCAGGATCGGAACGGAGATGAAAACTGGCAGCTGTTCGCGGTGGAAACTGAATCGCGGGAACAGCTGCGTCTTTCACCTCACGATAAAGTCACCACCCGGATTCAGGGTGTGAGTTGGGACTATCCCGACGAAATCATTGTCGGGTTGAATGATCGAGACGAGAGCTGGCACGATCTCTACCGGGTAAATATACAGACCGGAGAACGAGAGTTGTTGTTTCTCAACAATCAGGAATTTGGAAATTTTACCTTTGATCGGAAGTTACGGTTGAGACTGGCTGAAAAGTCTCTGCCGGAAGGCGGGCGGCAAATATTTCGAGTCGTGGAAGACGCCGATGAACCGGTCTTTCAGGAATTGTTCAAAATACCCTTTGAGGATGATTTGACGACCGGAATCATTGGATTCGATATCAATAGCGAAGAATTCTATTTACTCAATTCCATAACCCGCGATAGAGCGGCTCTGGTTAAACGACACTGGCAGACGCAAGCCGAAACAATTGTTGGCGCGCATCCCCGGGCCGACATCAGCCGGGTGATTGTTCACCCGACAACGTTTCGTGTTCAGGCTTATGGTGCCAACTATGTAACAATGGAATGGACCTGTATCACTAAAGACATTGAAAGTGATCTGGAGTATCTGAATTCCAGTCTCGACGGTGAACTTGTCGTCACCAGCCGGAATCGAGATGACAGCTTGTGGATCATCACGGCTTCATCTGCGAAAATGCCCGGCGCCAGTTATCTTTACCGCCGCCATGACCCGTCATTGACGAAAATCGGTTCAGCCTACCCTGACCTTGAAACAGAGACACTGAGGCCCATGCACGGAGAAGTGATCACTTCGCGTGATCGGCTGAAGCTCGTCTCATACCTGACACTGCCTGACCATTCGGTGGAAGTTCCCAGTGATCCTCGTCCAAAATCGCCGGTTCCTCTGGTCTTACTTGTTCACGGTGGCCCGTGGGCCCGTGATGTGTATGGCTACAATCCCACGCACCAATGGCTCGCCAACCGGGGCTATGCTGTTCTTTCGGTAAATTTCCGGGGTTCAACTGGATTCGGCAAAAATTTCGTCAATGCAGGCGATCTCGAATGGGGGGCTCGTATGCATAACGATTTAATTGATGCGGTTAAGTGGGCCATTGGCGAAGGCATTACCAAGAATAACTCAGTTGCAATCATGGGAGGTTCATATGGAGGATATGCGACGCTGGTAGGATTGTCTTTTACTCCGGAAGTTTTTGCCTGCGGTATCGATATTGTCGGCCCTTCGAATCTCCAGACACTGATTGAAACGATTCCCCCATATTGGAAATCCTTTTTTGAAAACTTCGCCAAGCGCATGGGAGATCCACGTACTCCAGAAGGGAGAAAAATGCTCGCTGACCGCTCTCCCCTGCACCGTGCCAATGAAATAACCAAACCCCTCTTGATCGGTCAGGGCAGCAATGATCCAAGGGTGAAGCAAGCTGAATCGGATCAAATTGTCTCTGCCATGAAACAGAACGGTTTACCGATTACATATGTCCTCTATCCCGATGAAGGACATGGATTCGCGCGACCTCAAAACAGATTAAGCTTTAATGCGATCGCCGAAGCCTTTCTCAGCTCTCATCTGGGCGGACAATTCGAACCCGTTGGGCGCGACTTTGAGGGCGCTAAGTTTCAAGTCCAGGAAGGTCCGGAACAAATACCCGGACTTTCGCCACCTGTTGCTGACTGACGGTGATTTAACCCCGTCATTAAAAATTTATCTGTTTCGGAATTAACTGACCTTCTGGAAATTAAGGGCATGTTTGCCAAATAAAGACCAGCAATCGGTTCAGCCAATTTTTGTTTTTCAGATCTCTTAGAGTTCATAGATAAAGATGCAGCTGACAGGCCGGTAACATTGAAACCCGACTTTCAGCGCAGCTGACCGAACAGCTTGTTGAGCAATTCCAGAATTTCCCGTGCATGGGAATTGGAAAGCGAATAATAAATTACTTTTCCTTCGCGGCGTGTGGAAACTAGATGATCTGCGCGCAGTCTCGCAAGTTGCTGTGAAACTGTCGGTTGCCTGAGTTGCAGGTAGGATTCGATGTCTCCGACAGACCTTTCACCATCAACCAAAACAGTCAGGATCATCAGACGTGTTTCATTTGCAAATGATTTCAGAAGCCGACTGGCCGCTCGTGATCCATGGGAAATATTATCGTAAGTTTCAGATTTCTCAAATGTGAGATCAGTTGTCATAAATGTACCTCAATATACTATAGTCAGTTAATAGAAATAGAATAAATAAAATATGCTTACATTTTTCTCTTTTTGAATAAAAAATCAATGTAAAAAAAATATTTTTAGTTAAAGTATTCGGAATAGTTAATGTGATATATATAAAATTACATATTATCGAAACGATTTTTGGATTTATATTTAGAATTTATTTTTATATATTATAAAAATATTAACCCTGGCAACAGGTTTTTTTGAGTCAAATTGGCATCCCGGGGGCATCTGAAATTTTTGCAAAATGGTCGCCCGTTATGACTGACCTGAGTCTTCGGCCGGTTCGGCTCCAGACTCGGAAGACAACACTGCGGGTGCCGCCTGCTCAATCTTAGCGCAGATGAGCTGTTTGTCTTCACGAACCCTCCTGGATTCGATGGAGATATACAGCAAATTGTCAAATCCGAGTACAGCCTGGAGAAGAAGAATCATAAAAAAAGTAAAAACAATATCGAACGAAATAAGACTTTCCATAGATCCTGGTCTCCTTGGCACCATTGCGTTTTCAGGGTTTAGCTCAATCGGCCTGAAATTAAAACAGCTGTTGTGCCGCCCCTTTTCGTTAAAATGGATCCCGGCACGACTAAACAACCGAAGCACAGGGCAAGATAGAAATGCAGAGGTTATCATGTTCACATTGAAGTTTGCCCTCATTTCGAGCAAATGAATTATTCGGAAATCCTGATTGTCGCGGGAACATTTTTCCTGGCCGGCCTGGTCAAAGGAGTTGTCGGCATGGGGCTCCCAACGGTGGCGCTTGCGGTCATGACGGCGACCATCGGGCTCAAAGACGCCATTATCCTCATGCTTGTTCCGTCTCTGCTGACAAATATCTGGCAGGCCTTGTCAGGAGGCCACTTTAAAGACTTGATCCGCCGCATGTCCGGGCTGTTGGTCGCTCTCATTTTCGGCGTTACGCTCGGTTCATACATTTTTCAATTCTCTGAACTCTCACTTTTATCTGCTCTGCTGGGATTGCTCACCAGTTTATATGCCATTATTGGATTTTTCTCGGCAGGACGAAGCATATCAGTTCAAACTGAAAGACGTGCCTCCCCGTTTGTCGGCCTACTCAACGGTGTCCTGACCGGTCTGACCGGGTCTTTTGTTGTACCCTCAGTTCCCTATCTGCAAGCGCTCGACATGGAACGGGACGAATTCATTCAGGGCATGGGCATCGTATTTTCTGTATCGACCTTGATATTGCTGATGAATTTCGCCGGCTATCGCCTGATTGATTTTGAAATGGGCCTGGTATCAACACTGGCAGTTTTGCCTGCCATCGCTGGTATGATAGTCGGACAGACCATTCGCAGGCATCTATCCGATCAGGTCTTCAAACGGGTATTCTTTTGGTCACTTCTGCTGGTGGGTCTGTTTATCATCTACAAATCTTTGGCCTGATATTCGGCGATTATCTGGTTGACGCACCAAAATCATCACAAGTTTAAAAACTGGACAAACCAGCGTCCAGAAATCCAAGAGAAAACCCAAAGAAACTATGGGTTTTCAGATCTAAAAGAGGATTGGCATGATCTCGACACAACCCGGGACCGATTCTCGCATTGGCCATCGGCGCCGAATAGGCCAAGCCGCTGTCCCGGCCGGGGCCGGGATATGGCTGGTTCCCGGAACTGTGAACGGGCTAATGGACACCGATTGCGACAAGTCGACTCAATATCAGAACCCCTCGCATTCCCTCAAATTTCTGGACTGACTCGGAGTTCTCCGGAGAAGTGATGTGGTGGGCCCGGCAGGACTCGAACCTGCAACCGGACGGTTATGAGCCGTCAGCTCTAACCAGTTGAGCTACAGGCCCACAAACTGGAATTCCAAAAAGCATGTCTTACAGCATAAGATTGGACAAGAAAAGCATTTGGCCAAATGATATTATCAATAAGTTTTAATGAGACCGCTATCACCCTATAATTATTAGTAAATGTCAAGTTACGGAATTACATTCGCAGTAGAACGCCACAAAAATCCCTGCAGGATATGGTAATTCGAAAACTCTAGGATTATGTTTTTGAGACCGCCATCTGAACGAGAGAAGGTATCCTTATGAAATTCAAAATTTGCCCTGACGCAGCTGAGTTGTTCGCGTTGTTGATGTTGACGATTATTGTTTTTCCCGTTGGCAAATCCGCTGCTGACGAACTAGAGCGAACCGTTTCTACGAGCGGTACCGGCAAAATCAAAGCGAAACCTACGCTTGTTCATATCACACTTGGTGTCGTCAGTGAGGCAGCCACTGCAAGGGAAGCTTTAGATCAAAATACCGAAGCCATGAACAGGGTGATTGAGGAACTTAGCGCCAACGACATTGCCAAACGGGATATTCAAACTGTCGGTTTTTCCATTTCCCCGCGCCATCAAAGTTTCCAGCGTGGCGAACCTCCGAAAATCGTAGGGTATATCGTTCAGAACAGGGTCCACATCACCATCCGCAAAGTATCGTCCCTCGGTACGGTTTTGGATAAGGTTGTGACGATCGGATCTAACCAAATAGACAATATTCAGTTCTCGGTGGACCAACCAGACGCGCTCCTGGACGAAGCACGAACCCAGGCCTTTAGGGATGCAAAACGTAAAGCGGAAATCTATGCGAAGGCAAGTGGAGTTAGACTTGGGGAGGTCGTGTCGATACAGGAAGGCACACGTACAGCTCCCCAGGTTCGAATTGCCAATAGATCTGCGAGCTTTTCTGGTGCGGAGTCAGTTCCGATCGAAGCCGGCCAACAAACCCTGCGTATTCAAGTCCATGTGACCTGGGAGCTTGATGATTAGACCAAATGGCCAAACAAGGTTCCGGGATTTACATAACATCATTTGCCCGACTTCTGACACTCAACTGTGTGAATTTTTTCCAAATCTGCTGACTTCTGCATCAGTTGTCGAGGAAAGATCTGAGCTTGCGCGATCGGCTCGGATGTTTGAGTTTCCGCAAAGCCTTGGCCTCAATCTGCCTAATACGTTCACGGGTAACTGAAAACTGCTGGCCGACCTCTTCCAGGGTATGATCCGTATTCATTCCAATGCCAAATCTCATTCGCAGTACACGTTCTTCTCTTGGTGTGAGAGATGCCAGAACCCGGGTTGTGGTCTCCCTGAGGTTTGACTGAATAGCGGCGTCAATTGGAAGTATGGCATTTTTATCTTCGATGAAATCACCGAGATGTGAATCCTCCTCGTCTCCAATCGGAGTTTCGAGTGAGATGGGCTCCTTAGCGATTTTCAGGACCTTCCGCACTTTCTCAAGAGGCATTGCTAACTTGTCTGATAATTCCTCCGGCGTTGGCTCCCGCCCGATTTCATGAAGCATCTGACGTGACGTGCGGACGATCTTGTTGATCGTTTCAATCATATGAACCGGAATTCGGATGGTACGGGCCTGATCGGCAATCGATCTGGTAATCGCCTGACGAATCCACCAGGTCGCATAGGTTGAGAATTTATAACCACGGCGATATTCAAACTTGTCCACTGCCTTCATCAGGCCGATATTGCCCTCCTGAATAAGATCAAGAAACTGAAGTCCGCGATTTGTATATTTTTTGGCAATTGAAATAACCAGCCTCAGATTGGCTTCGACCATCTCTTTTTTTGCCTGACGCGCTTCTTTTTCGCCCTTTTGAACTATGCGAACGATACGACGGAATTCCGAAATTTCCAGCCCCGTTGCCGTTGCCAGGTTTTGTATTTCGTTTCTGATGTCCTCTATCTTGTTACCGTCAATCTGAACAAACTCGGCCCATCCCTTTCCGGGTAGTGCATTTACTCTTTCCACCCAATTGGTATCAAGTTCGTTACTCTGATATTCGGCAAGAAAGTCGTGGCGCTTGATTCCATGAGTATCCGCCATCCGCATGAGTCGGCCTTCAAATCCAATCAAACGCTTATTAATTGAGTAGAGCTGCTCTACCAGAGCTTCAATCCGATTATTGTTTAATGACAGGCTCTTTACGTCGGCGACGATTTCTTCCTTGAACTTGTCATAACGCCTGGTCTGCGAAGTCGAAAGAGAATCGTTGGTCAATGCCCGCTCAACCAGCTGATCTTGCAGCCGCCGCAATTTTTTATAGCTCGACGCAATATTATCAAAGGTCTCAACAACTTTTGGTTTTAATTCGGCTTCCATTGCGGCAAGAGAAATATTATTCTCGAGATCATCATCATCCTCGTCATCCTCGCCGTCTTCATTTTCCAGCTCATCCTCTGCGGTATCGTCGCGGCCATTTGGCTGCCCAACCCCTTCGGCACCGTGCCGCCCATCACCGTTAACTCCATTAAAGGCGGGCGAGGCCACTTTGCCCGGCACACCGCTTTCACTGTCACCGTCTCCAACAACAGCCGCCTGTCCATTCAGGACAGAACTGGAAGCATCGACTTCGGTTTCCGGTGGCTTGGCATCTGGTCCGGCATATGTAGCCTCCAGATCAATAATATCCCGCAGTAGAATTTTGCCTTCGCTTAACTCGTCGCGCCAGATAATTATAGCCTGGAATGTGAGAGGACTCTCGCAAAGGCCGGCAATCATCGCCTCCCGTCCGGCTTCTATCCTTTTTGCAATTGCAATTTCGCCTTCGCGCGACAACAGTTCTACTGTGCCCATCTCACGAAGATACATCCGCACAGGATCATCCGTACGTTCTGCAGGTTCACTCGACTTGCCGGTTTTCGCCAAGGAATGAGCCGAACTCGTCGCAATCTCAGTATTTTCTTCAGTTTCTTCGATGTCTTCGGCTTCAACAACGTTTATACCCATATCTGACAGCATGGACATAATGTCTTCAATCTGCTCGGACGATACTTCTTCCGAAGGCAGTACGTCGTTCAATTCATCATATGTTACATAGCCGCGTTGCTTGGCAACCTTAATCAGCGCTTTGACAGATTGATTTGTCATGTCCAGCAAGGGACCGTCCTGTTGGTCCTTGCCAGTCTTCTGGCTGGGTTTGGCCTTATCTGATTTTGCCGACTTGTCTAATGATGTATTCAGGTTTTCCATGGTAGACGCTTCCTCAGAGTTGGATGATGCAGCCTGGGACAATGCTGGTTTTGAGGATTTGGTTTTAGAGGACTTAGATTTAGAAGCATGATCTGATGTATTAACCGCCGATGTTTTCGTTGTAGAATATTTCGTTTTTCTTACTCTGGTCGTTTTCGACTTAGTCGTCTCGGCAGACTTGGCCTTTGACGCTTTCGATGTTTTTTTCGAAGTCTGGGTAGCTTCAGACTTTTTTAATTTCGAAATCGATTTTTGTGCGGATTTACTTCCTGACTTGGCAGCTCCGGAACTTGACTTGCGTGCGGACTTATTCTGCGGCTGTGTTTCCCTGGTTGCAGTTTTTCCTCGCGTTACCTTTGTTTTCTCAGACGCCTGGCCCGAGGCCTTGGCAGTCGCCCGCCCAGTTGATTTGCTTTGGGGGGATTTTGTTGTCTTGACTGCTCTTTTTGCGGAACCCGAATGAGTTAACCTCTTACTTGATGATTTTTTTATCGTCGTTGTCGCCATATCCTACTCCGAACGAACCCGCCAGCTTTTTTGGGACCAAAAGCAGCGAGCTGTTCCAGACTAAATCATTTCTCACGGCAATTCGAAGGCATAGTTTGTCACCGCCTCGTCAATCTAATCTCCGAACCTACCACACACTAAAATTGGGCCATGGCCTCGATTTAAGACAATCCGGCCCTACTGTGCGGCCCTACTGTTTCTTGCTGTTCTAACTCAGGTTTTATCGCCTATATCTTAACCCGGAATTAACCATATCAGTTTCGTCACGAACTTTATTTCAGTCACTATCCCTGCCGAGCCCACAAAATTCCCGGTCGGCCAGTCAAACAGACTCCGGATCGTCTTCAGATTGGTCAATTGATGACTCTGAATTATTCATATTCAGCAGTTCACGGCTCACATTGACAATTCTATTCTGATTTTCCTCGGTCAAATCCTCCAGCCAGGCATCTTGCGCGATTTTAAGTTCACGTTTTAACGACAATTCGCGATTTCTTTCCAATATGTGAAGCCATCCTTTTTTTACATCACTTACGGACGCGGAAGGCTCGGTAAACCAATCGCTTTTATGTGTTAGGGTGCGCGAAACCCGGGCTACCATAACGCCTAACCCCTTCTCACTCAATTGTGTACTTAAACTTTCTCTGTCAAGGGGGTTTCGGCGCGCATGAACATCTAAAATATTGTCTCTGAGGCGTTCAGCGCCCGGACTATCAAATATCAAAGCCGCAATTTCCTCGATAAACTCATCCAAAATCCAAGGATGGTTCAGCATTGTGGCGAGAATTACGGCGTCACGGTTGGACATTTCACCCAGTTTTCCCGTAATCATTTGGGAATTCGCGAGACTTTGTGAGGCCGAGCCGGACTCAAACGGCGGTTTTTTTGAACCAAACGGTTCTGACCGCTGAAATCCATTGGAACGGCGCCCCGACTGATTTTGGCTGCTGGGCCATTTCCGATATCCCGACTTTAATGGCATTTTTTTGAAATTGTTTCTTTTTTGCCACGCGGAATATAGCCGCTCCCTGATATTTGACTCATAATGTCTACGTACTGATAAATCTCTGATCGTACCAACCAGTTGGTAAAGTCGCTGTTCGAGGGCAGCACGTCGCTCAGGCGTATCCCATATTCCCGCTTCCCATTCCTTTTTCCAAAGAACATCGGAAAGGGGTTCTGAATGCACTAGGAGATCTTGCAGCGCCGATGGTCCTTCTGAACTAATAAGATCGTCAGGGTCCTGACCACCAGGCAAAAGTACAAATCTTGCACTATATCCGGGTCTCAACAATGGAAGGATTGTTTCCACCGCCCGGTGCGCGGCTTTAAGGCCAGCGGAATCGCCATCCAGACACAGAATTGGCTCAGGCGCAAGACGCCACAGCAATTTGAACTGATCTTCGGTCAAGGCCGTCCCCAAAGGCGCCACGACATTTTCAAAACCTGCTCCTGACAGAGCGATCACATCCATATAGCCTTCGACGACGATGACATTTCCCGACTGGTATGACGATTGACGGGCCGAGGAACAATTGAACAGAACTGCACCTTTGTGAAACAGCGGTGTTTCGGGTGAATTTAGATATTTTGCCGGCTGATCCGCACTGAGTGCCCGGCCGCCAAATGCAATAACCTGGTCTCTGAGATTGGTAATCGGAAACACGATCCGGTTACGGAACCGGTCATAGGGTACTGAAATATCCTCTCCTGATACCAGCATCCCCGACATGTTCATTTCTTGAAGTGAAAATCCCATCCCGATTAAATGCTCTTTTAGGGTGAACCTCTTGTCGGGCGCATATCCGATACGGAATTGTTTCTGCAGCTTGGGGCTGACGCCGCGGTCTTGCAGGTAGTCTCGTGCCGGTGTTCCGTCTGGTCCTCGCAAGTTGCTTTCAAAGAATCTGGCTGAAGCCTCCACAACCGCCAGAAGCCGGGCCCGAAGACCGTCCTGCTGTGCATCCTTAACAGTCACTTCAGGGAGCCGCACACCGGTTTCCTTGGCCAGCCTTTCAACTGCTTCAGGAAAGGAAAGTCCCTCAATTTTCATCAAAAACCCAAAAATATCGCCGTGTTCTCCGCTTGCGAAACAATGAAAAAAGCCCTTTTGATCATTGACCGTAAAGGATGGCGTTTTTTCCGATTTGAAGGGGCTCAGTCCTATGAACTCTCGTCCCTGCCGTTTGAGTCTGACATGTCGGGAAACAACCTGACTCACAGGTAATCGGGCCCTGATCTCATCTAAGATATTTTGGTCAAACCGCATCGTCAA
>Ga0307434_1000782_pt1 | contig 19443 bp, 19 predicted proteins | sample SalMarWE160220MG_FD_202156 | JGI IMG/M metagenome (GOLD analysis project Ga0307434, IMG submission 202156) | Salt marsh sediment microbial communities from the Plum Island Ecosystem LTER, Massachusetts, United States - WE1603-220 | ecosystem: Environmental > Aquatic > Marine > Intertidal zone >... | reverse complement strand
TCTGCTTCAGTCTTCAACCACTCGGCGCCGATTCTGCCAGGCGCCACAATCACATATTTTCCGTAGAACTTTTCTCCCTTTTTTGTTTCAACACCTTCAACTTTGCCGTCCTTAACCAGCAGGCTCTTCACGTCTGTTCTGGTTCGAATGTCAACCCTGTCTTCAAGATGACTGTGCATCTTACGAAGAGTATCAGCGCATTTTTCAGTGCCCATATGCCGCACTTTCTGGGAAATAAGCTTCAACCCAGCAAGAGAAGCTTTTCGTTCGATCTCATCAAACTTTTCTGGACTCACACCATAGAGATGCTTAGTCGCCCCAAACTTGAGATAAACGCTGTCAACATACTTCAAGAGACCCCAAAGTTGTTCTTCAGTGCAATATTCGTTGAGCCACCCACCAACCTCTGTAGACAAAGTAAGCTTTCCGTCACTGAAGGCGCCAGCGCCTCCCCAACCAGCCAACAGGGAGCATGGGTCACAGTTTATGCAACCTAGCCCTCTGCTTGCTGGGCACTTACGTTGATCGATGTCTGGTCCTTTGTCTAGCATTAGAATGCTCAGGTCTGTTTTGTCAGCTAGTTCAAGGGCGGAGAAGATTCCAGCCGGACCAGCGCCCACTATTATGACGTCGAAATTCAACAGGATTCCTCCTAAAATCCAAAACTACATAGAATAGGTGCAATATATGTGTTGGCTGAGGAAGCAAAAACCGGAAAGAGGCACTCATGCTAAAAAAAGCAAGCATAAACTTTAGGTTAACATGACTGTTTCGGCAATTTTGCTTTCTCAAGAAAAATTCGAAAATTCAGCTCTTGTTTTCTTCTTTTCTGAGAGTCTTTTCCATGAGTTTGCGGAGGATGGGGGCAGCTTCATTTTCGCTAACGGTTTTGATGAAAACTGAAACTAAAGCCATCTTTTTCGTGTTTTGGGCGAGGAGTTCAGCTAGAACGCGGGCAATCATCTGGTTCCTGTCTCCGAGCAGGATTGAGGAGAGAGGTGGTCCAACCAGTTTCTGCGGTTGGGGTAATGCTACAGCCAAGGTGCCCAGCCGGTCTTCGCCCTCGCTCAAAAATAGTTGATTCGCGTTTTCTGTTTCAATATAAACGGCAAAAAAAGACGCATCTCTTTCAACTATCTCTTCTTTAACAATCTTGGCTCGTGACAACCGCGACTCCCCGTTTCTATCTATAGCTTTGTCAACCTTCTATTTAGTATTTTCAAACAAAACTTAGACGAAAGCCTCTGTGCAAGATTTATCCAGTCAACGCTTTGTGCCCGTTCCAGACAAACAGAAGATTAGGTAACGAGAAGTTTTACAGGAGATAGCTGGAGTAGACTGTGCTTAAACCGATCTCCCTGCAGTTTTTGTCCAGTTTTATCTGACCGAAACACAGCATAGACACTTTCTCGCTCACAGGAGTATAGACTTTCAGGACTCTTCGTTTGTAGTCAACTCCATGCAGGATGCCGATTCCCAAAAAATTATCCTCTTCATCTTTCAGCCCCAAAAGCAAGCCCTCCTCGTCTCCCTCCCGTATCACTTTAACCCTTTTTCCAAAGTACTCCTCGACGTCTTTAATTTGCTCTTCAGTAACCGCTTTACTTTTACTTAAAACAACGAGGATGGCAGTAACGGTTTCTTCGGAGTAGACTGGTCTCGTTCCCAGCAGATTCATCAAGGTTTCCAAACGTTTACTAGGCAATGAACCGCCAGCTCCAAAAAGAGAATCTTTAACTTTGATCCAACTAAGAGAAAACGACTGCATCTTGGCTCCTTTCAGATACTTCTTATAACTGAGCTCCCGCAAAAGCTTCCTTTTTTCTCTACTCCTTGGCTGAATCAGCTGCGGAGAGTCAATAACAAAAACCTTGACGCCATGCAACGCATCTAAAATTGGGGTTAACTCGTTCCCTCGTTGCATTCCAACAACAGCGCTTGGACCAACTTTTACAGCCAACCGAACCTTATATGCGGCTGCCTCTTCGCCTTCAACCCAACCGTCAGTATTTATGACAAGAAAATCCACGCCTGCCTCCATCACTCTATCTTTCAGCTGAATCAAACCCTCAATAACCTTATTTATTGCCCCGCTTGGACTCGTCGACCCCACAAAAACCGCGTCTTGAGCATCAATATCGAAGAGATCCTTCACTGGCTCACCTACGAAATTGAATCCAACAGTTGAAGGCGGACCCACATCAGACTGCCCCAAATCAGCATCAATAACGCTTGTCCTCCACTTCTTCATCACCGCTTCATTCGCAAGAAAGGTGCAGAAGCTTGTCTTGCCCGAGTCCATGCCGCCTACAACCATGACAGTTACCGGTTTATTCAGGGACAAAATCTCCTTTGCGGCGTCATCCCATGAGGAAGGAACAGTTCCCTCGTTAACCTCGTTGATAGAAGCCCCTTCCCCCAGCAGCAATTCAAAAGTAGCCCTCGTTCTAATCCATAAGGGCAAGCGTTTTCCTTCCCTGACTACGAGTTTCTCGCTGATGTGAAGAGGCGCCCCCAGAACGCTTATCTTTCCGGAGAGAAGACTCACGGAAGCAGGTCCATCAACAAGCAAAGTCTTTCCTTTCTTGAGAACATGTTTCATTAAACATTCTTCCTAGATAAAATTCGGCCTTTTCTTCCCGCGATTTCTATGGCGGAAACAGCGTCCCTTAACACTCTGCGGTTCGCAGACTTGTTCATGAGCCGACTTGTCCCTGCTTCGCTAACTATCTCCATCAAAGTCTCTTCTGGCAGATCTTCATCCAATGAACTGAGTAAACTTTTGGTGTATTCAGGAGGCCCGTTACCCACCCGCACCACTCTAACCTCGGATGGAAACCTCTTTAAGTTGTCTACAACGAGGTGGGCTGCATCTTCTATGTTTGAAGATGTTAGGGTTTCTAAGACTTTGGCGTCACCTAGAACGGCTATGCCGCAGGTTTTACCCGGGTCCACTCCGGCAACAACTTTTTCGTAGCCTTGTTTTCCTTGAATGATCAGAATTGCCTTGTCCACAACAGATTCAGGGTTTGATCCCTGCTCGAAACATAGAATCTGAGGGTGCGAAACCTGATGGCTCTCGTCTCTAGTGGTTATAACCACTTTGATATCTAATGGAACAGGGTCCCATGGCTTCAGACTCAAGAATGGCAACCTCTTTCTCTGTAGTTCTGTCACAAGTTCGTAATAGGCTCTTCCATGAACAGTTGCAACAGCTATTTTCGCCTTCATGAGATTACACTTTCCATGTTCCACGCAGAAGAAACGACCGATTAAAGAATGGAGAGAGATGTGTATGCATGACTTTGAACCCTGCGTGACTCTCCTGTCTTCCTTTTCCGCTTAAATATGTTACGAAAGATTCTTCACTGAAAGGATGTCAGCAGAGAGAAGGCTTATAATTCCTGAGTTTATACTTCGCTTCTTGTGTGCGGGCATTGCAGAGACTCATTCCAACAGGTTGCATTTCGCTTGACAAATTGTTAGGAGGAGGATTCCCTGCTGAACGTGTCTCCCTTGTCTATGGAGAAGCGGAGACAGGCAAAACCTCTCTCGCTGTTCAATGCGCAGTTAATTGCGCGCGGAGAGGCATCAAGTCCCTTTTCATAGACACGGATGGAACCTTTTCTTATGAGCGCCTGTCACAGATAGCTGAGTACGATTACGAGAAAATCTCGCCCCTTATGATCATAATGAGACCAACAACATTTCAGGAACAGGCCAGAACAATAGATCAGCTTGAAAAGGTTATAACCAACAAAATTGGGTTAATCGTCGTCGACACTGTCACATCATTATATCGCGTTGAACTTGATGACCCGAAAGAAACGTATGCTGCGAACCGTGAGTTGAACAGGCAACTGGCGGTTTTGACCCAAATCGTCAAAACTTGTGGAGTGGCAGCGCTTATTATTAGTCAAGTAAGAAGCATTCCTCTTGGAGAAACGATTGAAATGAAGCCTGTGGCAACACGGGTTCTGAACTATTGGTCAGAAGTTGTGCTTGACATGAAACAAACAGGTCAAACACGGGTCATAAAGGTTCTCCGTGAAAAACATCCATCAATCAAAGGAACAGGATTCATTTACGTGAAGATAGAAAGCGCAGGAATAACCGATTACAGACGCTAGAGTTATTTTCTTCCAGTAAGAATAAGGGATGAAAGAACATGACGGAAATAATGATTGCCATCGCCGCCGCCATATGGTTTATTTTCCCAGCTTACTGCGCCAATGCAGCCCCTGTGATCTTCGGCGGTGGCCAGCCAATGGATTTCGGCAAGAGTTTCTTGGACGGTAAACCATTACTTGGCTCCCACAAGACAGTTAGAGGCTTCTTGGCGGGTCTTATTGTGGGAACGTTAGTTGGTTTAGTGCAAACGCTTCTTTTTGAGCATGTTCTTTTTCAATATGGCACTCAGTTCCGATACACTATATTCCTTGGATTTGCGTTATCTCTAGGAGCTTTAACAGGTGACCTGATAGAGTCTTTCATTAAGCGGCGTTTAGACCGTTCTCCCGGGAGCCCCCTTCCAGTAGCGGATCAGATCGACTTCATATTAGGAGCATTCCTCTTTTCCATTCCGGTTTCGCCCCCTTCCTTGCCAGCGGCTCTGATAATCCTTCTGATAACAATCCCGATACATTTGATGACAAACCTGGGGGCTGCTCTTCTGAATATGAAAAACAAAGGAAAAAAGAGGTGACGCTACGTGGCTTTGGCGTGTAGCATGCGAAGGCTAGAGACCGAGTTTGGATATCAGACCATTTTCAATAAGAACATAGCCTATAATGAGCAGAACACAGCCAACCAGAAGGAAGCGGTATGCTTGGCGGGGGCTATAAGCGTACTTGGTGCTTCGATGTGCTATGAGAAAGCCCGCGAACCCTATAGCACCGAAGATCATGACAAGCATGCTCTCTAAGAGAAACTGCTCAGATAGGGAGGGATAAAAAACAATAATCTTACCACCCGAAGCGAAGTATGCTACGGCGATATCATTTGTCAAGATGTCGTAGATTCCTCCGCCCAGCAGAAAGAGGGAAACGACAACCGCCGAGGCGCCGACAACGAATAAGGAGGGCTTAGCAGTTATTATTTTCTCGTAGGTTTTTTGCAACGAAAAGGCAAAGGAGGAGATTTGTTTACTAAACCACTTTGACATAGTTCATCCATCCGTGTTCTTCAATAAATCCTCTGCAACTTCTTTTGCCCAAGTGCCTGTGTATGCATTCTCCACAAGCTCTTTTAAATATTCCTTCCAAGAGACGCCTGTAGCCCGTTTCCAATCCTCAAATTTCTGAACAACGTTTCGATAAGCTTTTCCGTGGAACTCACAGTAACTCTCTAAGGCTTCTCTGTCACAAACAATGCACTTCACGGTTTTTTCCTCCTCGATTTAAGGGAGCAGTCGGGATTGAAGCACAGATTCCAAGGTCTCCTGCCTCTGAGCCACACCAGCACCTGAGGCCACCCACATGCTTTACAATTGTTACCTGTGGGTTTGACGGTTCCACGTTGAGGAAGAGGAAAAGATGTGTTGCAGAGACCCTTGAAGTAGTTGCTGCAGCCTATGAAGCGCTTTCTGGTCTTCCGCGAATATATAATCATCAGTTTGCCTGTGCCACAATTTGGGCATTTTCCCACGATTCGCTCCTGTATTCGCGCTCTCTTGGTGGCTTTGGTCAAGGCTTCACCTATAGGCTCTTCGTTTTCTTTGAACTGTTCAAGCTGCGGCTTCAGCCGTTCAACAACTTCTGCGAGAACCGTTTCCCTCTTCATTCTATTGTTTTGGATTTGCTCCATTTTACCCTCAAGTTCTTGAGTTAGTTTCGCCGAGGTTACAGCAGGAGCGTACCTGCCGAGAACATCAATGACATCGAAGCCCAGCTCACTCACCACGATTCTCTCGTCCCTGACGTAGCCGCGATTGTAGAGAGTTTGGATGATGTCTGCTCGGGTCGCCTTTGTTCCGATTCCAAGCTCCTCCATCTTCTTCAGGAGACTGCTTGGATTGTAGCGAGGCTGGGGGCAGGTGAACTTGTCTTCCCGTATGACCCGCCTTAGCCGAACCTTATCGCCTTCTTTGATAGGAGGCAAGAGCACCTCTTCGGCCCTGACGTAGGGCTTGTAGAATTCCATCCAGCCTTCCTTCAGAATCCGTCTCCCCCTCAAAAAGAAGGCATTATTGTTCACCTCTAGGCGAACCTTTAGGCTCTCCTTGAGCGCCTCCTCCCCGAAAACAGCCATGAACCTCCGGACAATCAGGTCCCAAACCCTCTTCTCTGGGGCAGCCAAGGGTTTTTCGGGCAGTTTTCCTGTGGGGTATATGGCGGGGTGGGCGGGGTCTTGTTTGGCGCCTTCTCGTGGCTTCAGTTCTTCCTTTTTTAGAAGTTTTGAGGCTAACCGTTTGTATCCAGATTGTCTTTTGAGGGAGTTGAGGATCTTTCTGTAGTCGATTATTGGAGGAAGTTTTTGGCTGCTTGTCCTAGGGTACGAGATCAAAGCGTCAAGATATAAACGCTGAGCGATTCCTAAGGTGCGTCGGGGAGTGTAGCCGAAGAGGCTATAGGCTTCCCGTTGTAACGTGCCTACGTCGAAGGGGATAGGAGGCTTCTGATGAACCTTTCTCACTTCAACCTTCATGACTTCCCCAGTTTTTCCCGCGCAGGCTCGCACAACAGTGTCTGCTTCCGCCCTCGTTTCAATTCGTTTTCTTTCATATTCTGCCTCAATTACAGAGTTCAGGATTTCAGCCTCAGCGTTTATTTGCCAGTATGGGGTGGGCACAAAGCTGCGGATTGCCTTCTCTCTTGTAGCCAGAAACTGGAGGGCGGGTCCCTGCACTCTTCCTGTGCTCAAGGTGGAGTATCTGCCGCTCCAGCGACGCGCTGCCAAAGTTAATGCTCGTGAAAGATTTATGCCGTATAGCCAGTCCACTTCATGTCTCGTTCTTCCGGCTTCTATGAGGGAAAAATCGAGGTGGGGAAGAGGCTCTTCGTAAGCTTTCTCTAACTCACTTTTCATGAGAGTAGAAAATTTCATCCTTTTCGCTGAAGTTTCCTTGTCGCCGCAGGCGAACTTCAGTATGCAGTAGCCGATGAGGCTCCCTTCAATGTCATAGTCGCAAGCCGCCACAAACTCGTCAGCATCATGGGACAGCTTCGAAAACGTTTCAACCCAATTACGAATCCCTTTAGCGCCTCTCTCTGCCAAGTGTCGCGGTGCCCACCTGAAGTTGAAGACTGGATAGTAGTTTCTTTTTCCTCTTTCGTGAACGATGGTGTAGAGGTGTCCGAGAGCGGGAACAACAACGAGTTCTCGGTTCCTTTGAGCGACAAAATAGGGTACGCCGTTTTCCTTAAGCTTCTTGGGTTTCCCCTGACTATCAAGTGCCTCTGCTATTCTTTTAGCGGCATCTGGTTTTTCGGTGATTATCAGGGTGTATTTTCCCATCGGCGCACCCCTTCCATTCTCCTTCAGACACTTAAAACTCTATACATGATTTACGACCAGCAACTATATTTACAGTTCACAGAAACGCAACATCATAAACAATCGGAATGGATTCTCTGACGATCGAACAAAAAAGGAGCTTTAGCTGAGGTCACGCTAATGTGCTCAGCAAATAGAAAAAACACGCTCTAAAGAGCCTCTGCGCTTCGTCGTAATATATAAATAGCTTGTAACGATTGTATTTCGGTCTACAACGGCTGTGAGACCTTGCCTCAAAAGGTAATTTGCGAAAAATGCGGTTTTATTCTCTACGAAGGCTCAGACTTGAAACCCCCAGACGAGATAATTCAGACCCATGATGGTAAATGCCCTAAATGCGGCAAAAAAATATCCTTTGTACCGAAAAAAGTTGAGGTTAAATCTGCCGGCGAAACAGGTAGAAGACACTGAAGGCTACAGTCCCAGAAGGTTCTTTACAGCAAATGCTTCTTTGTGATAGAAAAAATTAAGTGCTTCAATGTAGATACCGAGATTTGAGGGAAGTGATGAGCGTGGCAGAGTGGGTATGTCTTAAGTGTGGATATAAATGGGCTGATGAAAGCAAAGTGGAGCCTAGGCAGTGCCCTATATGTGGAGCCTGTATTATCTACGTTCCGAAGGTTATCAAACGGAATAGGTCAAATAGGTAATTGATGGGGGCGGCAGGACCTTCCAAGTTAGGTTTTTTGTATTCAAGTTGCTATCCTTTACGTTTTTGTTTGAGCGCATGGTGAAAAGTTAAAATATTTCTTCTCTAGAAAAAGGAGCTGATAACAGTGGAGACCACAAGAGAAATAAAGGATTTTATTGTTTTCATTGACGAGAGAAGGGGTTGCAGTGAAGATCAGTAATTTGTTTAGTAAAGATAAAGCTGTTAATGCCTTAATGAGCGTTGGAGCTCTCCGCTTCCGAATATCTCATTCTTCTCTGCTGCACATATCTCTACTTCTCATCATTCTTGTTATAGCAGCCATGATCAGGTTGCTTCCTCTCCGTTGGGGTTTCCAGCTCTCGGAATTTGACCCCCACATTCATTACCGTTTAACCAAGCACATGGTTGACAACGGATTCTTCGCCTGGACATCATGGACAGACACGATGAGCTGGTATCCTAACGGACTCGCCATTTCAAAATCCCTTTTTCCGGGTCTGGCAGCAACAGCAGCGTTCTTTTATCAGATAGCTAATGCGCTGAATCTTGCTCCGGCGGCGATCCTCAGTTCAAACATCTATCATCCCCTAACTGCTGATCCAGTTTTCAATTTCTGCATAATATTTCCAGTGATTATGGCGACGTTGACTGTTTTGGTTATCTACTTTTTGGGAAGAGACATTGGCGGTAAAGAGGTGGGTCTTTTTTCAGCTTTCTTTTTAGCCCTAAGTTCACCGTATATTAGCCGTACCTCCCTTGGCTTTTTTGACGATGAAACCGTCGGAATCTTCGGCATCCTCTTGTTCATCTTCTTCTTCCTAAGGTCCATTGACTCCGAAAGACCGCTCAAAAGCACAGTTACATATGCAGTCGCTGGAGGATTATCGCTGGGTTACCTCTTTGCGTCGTGGGGAGCAGCACGATATCCCCTCGGAATTACATTGATTTTCGTACTTGTTCTAATCTTGCTACGGCGATATTCATCCCGTCTCTTTCTTTCCTACGGCACAACCTTTGGCGTGGCACTTTTAATAGCCGTAAATGTACCAAAGCTAGGCCTCACGTTTCTAAAAGAGCCTACAGTGTTGGCAGTGGCTGGAATGTTCCTTTTGTTGGGCATAATTGAAGTTTCTCGGCGCATCAAAACCACTAGGAGTAAAGTGTTTTTTGTATTTGGCTTCTTAGCTCTTATTGCAGTCTTGTTCGTTGGGCTTTATAGCCTCGGGTTAGTTGGGGAATTAGAAGCCAAGTTCATCTCAGTTATATTTCCCTCTGAACGTATAGGTGAAGGTGTTGTACAACAACTTGTGCAGTCTGTACAAGAACACAAAGCTGCCACTTGGGGATCATTTTACTATGACTTAGGTATAGGAGTCCTCTTCGTACCTATCGGTTTGTTCTTCGCTGTGCAGAATCCCACAAACCGCAACATTTTCCTCGCAATCTTCGGTCTAACAGCCATCTACTTTGCCGGTTCCATGGTTAGGTTAAGTTTGCTCATGGCTCCAGCCTTGAGCATCTTATGGGCATTAGCTTTGGTTCAATTGATCAAACCCTTTGTCACCATTCTGCGGGAAAGCCCTAAAATCCCGAGGCGTAAAATGCGTTTCAGGTCTCGTGTGGGCAAGGAATTCAGCGCAGCCTTTATTATTTTGATGTTTCTCCTGTTGATGTTTACCTTTGTATTGCCAAGCACGGGCTCTGAACATCCGAGAGTCATAGAACGTGCATATTCGCCTACAACCATTGCCGCTTCAAGTTTGCCTCTTAGGGCCCAAGTTAGCGACTGGTTAGATACCCTCAACTGGATGCGGGTTAATCTGGAACAGACTGATGTGGTGGCAGCTTGGTGGGACTATGGATACTGGATTACGACTATCGCCAATAAAACAACTCTTGCAGATAACGGTACAATAAATAGTACTCAGATAAGCTTGATTGGACAAATGTTTATGTCAAACGAAACCGGAGCCATTGAAATCTTAGAAGAATTTAATGAACACGGGGAAGATGATGTAACGTATGTTTTGGTTTTCGTAACCTTTGCAACAGACGGATCATCCGATACAATATATGACGCAGGATATGGTGATGAAGGAAAGTGGAGATGGATGGCGCGGATTGGCGGATTAGATGACGATAAATATGGAAACTATACATCATTGGGAACGGATTGGATAGACGTAAACGATAACCAACAATATGATGAAGGTGAGGATGAACTGGTAGCAAACGAGTTGGGAAACAGCACCGTTATATACAAACTGATGCACTATGCAAGCGACACGCTTGCTTATGGTTATTCAGACATCGAATTAGAACACTTTGAGGCAGCATACTTTTCACAGACCCCTGGGGAACAGTTACAATGGATTCCAAGGTCAAGCGATTACTTCGCAGCGGCAGTATGCGTATATAAGGTCAACTACGATTAACAGCAGACATCAAGAAATGTAGGTGATTCGCTCCTCTTCTACCCTGCGCATCTTCTGCACATACTTAACTCGTCTCTTCTCAATGTCTTGCATTCTACCCAGAATCTCTTTAGAACGCTCTATCTCCTCATCCAATCCCTTCAAATCAACATTAACATTAAAGATTCCTTGCAGAACCTCGATAACACTCTTCGCCGTCTTCGGATCAGGCAAATAGCCGCGAGTCTCCCCCAAGAGACAAACCGCATCTATCTTCCTGAATTTCGCCAACCCTAGAAGCAAACCAGCTGTACCGACAATGGGAGTTCCTGCTTCGCTGGATATCGCCCTAGCTTTCAGAGCCCTTTCAAAGAGGGCAGGATTTGTGGATACTGCGACTACTTTCGGGGTGTCTTCAACTTCGTTTCTGTATCCGCCAAGAGTTATGATCGTTTTCACCTTTTTCTTTTCAGCGAAGTCGAGGATTCTGTTGGCTACCTCAAACTGCCCCTCAATTGTCTGGGCTTGGCTGTCCCCAGTTAATAAAATGAAGTCGTTTTCTCCGGTCTCGTTTTTCCACAAGTAAAATTCCCCGCGGAGAAGCCTAGCGCCTCCTTTTTTGTCGACGAGAACATGGTAGGGAAAGTGGGGAGAATACAAAGTTGCCAGTTTTTGCGCTTTCAATTGCTTAACAAGATATTGTGTGGCTATGCTTCCCACCATACCTAATCCAGGAAACCCTTCCACCAGAATCGGATTCTTCAGCTCAACGTTCACTAGTTCCTTAATGACTGTTGTTTTCATTCTGACCATAACCTCTCATTGCTCGTCTATATTTCGCATACCTGTCCTCAGGCGAAAATTTAGCCGGATGCGGTATACGCAAGTTACCTCCACAAATGGGACAGCTTTCATGGTTCAGCGTATACTTTCCGCACTTTACACATTTTCTAAGCAGCCAAACCATCATTCCCACCCGTTTCAACCGTTCTCCCATATTGTTTTTGGACGTTCACAACTATTTATGCGACCACACCTATTTACGTTTCCAACAATTATACGGGCGCCTTATTGACCTTTCTTGGTTAAAAGGCTGCTTATATCAAATTTTCCCCCAAAACCAAAGAAAGCGGAGATACCCCCACCAACTCTCATTTTCTTAATCATATTAGGAGACTAATAATACTTCATTGTTGAAAACTAGCTTTTTCTGGATAAGCTTCTGCTCCTTCATTTAGTATCTAAATTGTCGGTGTAAACTGTCGTAATTATGTCGTAGTAGCCTTTTTTGTGGACTTTGTGACTAGATTTACCTTCGAGTTCCATGTATTTATATAGTCCAGTTCACAACTTTGGGCAAGTAGTTCAATGTTAAAATTTTTCTTCTTTTGATGAAAGAGGCTTGTTTTAGGCTTTTCTAATTTTGATTGGTTAATGAAAGGTTTAGAAAAGGTATAAGAAACGGTTCAGATTTTTCAGGTTTCAGTCCACTCATTTGTGAGTAAGCACTCATTTTTGAGTAATGTGTAGTTTCAGAAATGGGGTGTGTTTTTGGGTTTTTATTGGTGTATCACGTTTTTTTGTGGGTTTTTAGTGAAAAGAGTTTCAGTTTCAGTTTCTCAGTCATTAATTTTTTGTCGTTTACATTGTAAGGTTTTGAGGTTTTTGTGACTTAAACCGTGTGTCACCTGATACGTTACTCACTTTTAAGTTGATACCCATTTTTGGGTTCACGGTGCAAAGATTAGTATCGTCACTCATCAATGAGTATGTTTGTTATTTCTAACTTTTCGCCGAACTGGTCGTTTTGAGACATATTAGAGGCTTCGATCATTTGGTTTTTGCGGCAAAGCCAGAAGGAAGCTCATCAATGTTTTTGCCGATCAGGGAATAGGCTTTTATCATTAGGTCTAAAAGTTCCTTGATTTCCCATTGGTTCAAGTCTACGGTAAACATTTGATAGTCTCTATTCTCTTTCTCGTTATGTTCAATTATTTCTAGCAGGCACTCATCAACGATGTTGTCTTTGTCGCTCGAAAAGGTTATTTCAAACTTGATCATCTACCTGTTTCATCTCCTTACGAAGAGTCTCCTTTTCTGCAACCTCTTTATTTTGGTTCTATGAAATCGCTGGGAATTTTGCCTTTGCTAGCAAATTCGTTTTGAACTGCTATTCTATATTTTATTTCAAGCTCGTCTTTTTTGGTCATGTAAATTCCTTTTTGAGTTAGCTCTGCTAGTTTATTCCAGTTTCTTTGGATTGGGCTTCTACCATGTTTCTTATTTATTTTCATCGTTTTGTTTTCCCTCATCTACCAAAAAGTCTCTCTAAGGCTTTGCTCTCTTCAGGGGTTGGTTCTGGTTCTTCATAAGGCACAATAGCCTTCTTCTGAAAGATTTTTTCTAATAATACAATCTGCGCGGGATAGCTTTGCCTTAAATTTTCAAAATAAGAGGCTACTTCCTCTGCATAAGCTTCTTTTTCACCGAAGGCAACGCCTTTTCTTCCCAGTTTTATTAATTCCTTTATCTCGATGTTTGGTGTAGCCCTGTATATTATATGGCGCAAGAGAAATGCATGAGACCCACCAACATAAGTCAAATAATTAGCCAAAACGAACCAAAAAGACTGTCCAGTTTCTATTTCTTTTCCAAGACAGAACAAAGCGATAGCACTAATCCATTTTCCCCACAATTTTATAAGTGTATTAATGCGTTCAACCGATTTGCTTTCTTCTCTGATTTCTTGATTCGCCGCTTCTAATACTTCCCGACCCAAGTCAAACATCCAGTCTGGCAAATTTTGAAGATCAGCATACACTTGCTCTATCGCAAATCTTTCCTTTGCTCTGTCAGTTGCGTAGTATTTTTTTGTGGTTTTATCATAATAGAGTATGCCCTCCTTCTGAAAATTTTTAAGATAGTTATAAACCGTGCTTTCACTTGCACGCGCTCCAATATTGTCTTTCTCAGTAGATATTTTCACAAAATCAGAAGCAAACATACCATCAAAAAGTTCAAGTGTCTTAAGGTATTTGGTTTTAAAATATGTCTTTTTACGCACTCCAAGATTTCGCATTGGCGATCTGACCACCTTTTGGAGATTATGGAACCTAATAGTATTAAATCTTCCGCTTTTTTGGAGTAAAGCTACAATGTCATACCCTATTACTGAGGAAGTAGTTATGACTTCACGGAGTGGAAATAAGAAAAAAGAACAGAGCAAAATTTCGGTTTGGCTTTCCAATCAGGTTCTTGAGCTTGTCGATCAAACTGCAAAAAGTTATGGCATATCGAGGTCTGATTATGTTAGGTTGACATTACGCCAAACTTTAGTCATTCGGGGGCTTTTGCCGCATGAAACACAAAGCCTTCTACCAGAAGAACAGGAGGTGTAGAAGCGTGAAAACAACAACACTTGAACGTCTCTTGAAAGTGGGAAAATATAGTGAGCTGTTTGGGCTATTTTCGGGGTATGATCTGAAGAAGGTCACGGACAAAATTTGTCTCTGGGGTCTCACAGGGTCTCTTTGGACAAAAGCGGCTATCGAGACCGTGATCTCTCCATTCAGAAAACATGCCCTTCAACAACACCTCTCAGAAAATGCCGTTGACGAAGCAATTTGCCATTTCGCGCAGACAGCAAATATTGACAAAAACCTAGTGCGAAGAATCTACTGGGGCGTAGCCTCTGAGCCTAAAGAAAAACCTGAAGAAAATCCTGAAGAGATCATTGATGAAGCCGAAGAAGACCTTCCCGAATTTGATGAGGACTCCGTAGATGAAGAATCTGTAGAGAGTGATTGAAAATGTCAACAAAAACTATTCCCTTTGAAGTTGAAGCGGTAGTAATCCTCCGCAATCACTTAGAGGCAGCCGCGCGTGAGCTTACGGAACTGCTCAAAGAAAGAACAGATCAAGAGTTCAAGGAGAAAGAACCGATAGAATCTAGGATTCCAAATTTTGACCCTGAAGACCTGATGAAGCATGACTGGAAGGGCAAGAAAATCGGTGAAGGGCAATACGCGGAAGGCTCTCTATCTTGGGGATGGGATTTCAGAGAAAACTTCAAACCTGAAACCATTAAAGCCTTAGAGGCAGACGCGGTTTTGACGATAGATAAGAATGAGTTCATTCTTTTGGAGAAAATTGTTCAAACAAAGAAAATCAAGGGAGCTTGAAGGTGTCAAGTCAGATCAGCAAAAAGTCTCTCGACCAATTCGTTAAGCTAGGCGGCTATGGGATTGTAAAATTTGACAGGAAAAAGAGAAGATGGAAGGGAGTATCAAAAGCAAGCAGAGTTACGAAGATTCATCGAGACACGATAACGCGGCTTCTCAAAGAGCATCCTACAGAGCCGATCAAAGAGACCATGCCAAGATATTACAGGGACTTCAAAGAATCTACTGGTTACAAGCGTCTTAAGACAGAAATCGGTCACAAAGCTTGGTTTTCCTATGCCATTAGAGATGTGCTGACGGCTTACCATTTCTTGAAGAATAAAGACATCATTTATTGGACGCTTGATGATATTCAGAATGTAAGGCGAAACTGCCTTAAGATGCGTAGCCCCGAGACTGACGACATCCATCCTAACAAGGCAACAAGTCTACGGAGAGCCATAACAGCCCTGAACATTCACAAACTCTTACCTGCTTTAAAGCATGTGCCTAAGCCTCCTGCGGGAAAAAAGCTTGCGTGGTATCTTGAGGAAGACGATTTAATCAAGTTGATTCATCAGATTCAGAGACCCGATACGTTGCTCTATCTATATGTTGGCGTGACTTCAGGGGCAAGGCATTCAGGTATTGTCACTTTGTCTCCTGAACGGATTAAAACCGCAAGCGGAGAAATGCTGATCTTTGAGCCTAAAAGGAAAGTGTATGTGTCAAAAGTTGTGCCTTCCTGTGTCCTAGAACTAATAAATCGTTACATTGTTGATTTCAGGTTTAGGGGCGATCAAAAAATTTTCGGTTCAAGCTACAGCGTCTACAATCAGCGATTAACGAAAGCGGGAAGAAACGCGGGTTTAACCGACATAACTTCAACTCACATCTTAAAGCATACCTTCGTTAGCCAAGCCTCTTTTCATGGTGTCAGTTTAGATGTTATCTCCATTCAGACAGGAACGGAGGAAGGCACTTTAAAGAAGTTCTACCGCGCAGAAAACATAAGACGCATCAGACATGAACTTCTTGGCGAAGACTATGGAGTTACGCCCTTCTCTGAATGGATTGAAAAGGTTCTGCATCCTCATTTTGTGAGCCGCTATAAAGAGATCAAAGAAAAATATGTAAAAACAGATGGTGTCTTGCATTCAAAAGCTGTTTTCAAACGTGAAGCCAAGCCAACAAAGAAGAAAACCAAGCGTAAATTCTCATGGAAAGCGATCAAAGGCATAGTTGATTCTGAGCCTACAACCGAGAAAGGAAAAAGACTTCAGAAATATTGGAAAGCAATTTGGAAACTGCATGAAAAGCATCCCGAAAAGAAGTATGCTGAACTAAAAGAAATTTTTCAAGTGAAGGGCTAAGAAGTGAACAAAAGCAAAAAACTAAGGGTTTATACATCTAGTGGTTGCCCCAAGTGTTCAATGCTGAAAAACTGGTTGAAGAAACGGGGATTTGTGTTTGAGGAGAAAACCTTAGACACGGACGTTATAGCCGATTTAATCATGAAGAATGTTGTGGTTCTGTCAGCACCAGTCTTAGAAGTTGAAGGAACATTTTACACCGAGAACCAAATTTTTGATGGAAACAGAATATTAGCCGATCAGCTTTTGGAGATTTTAGAGGGTTGAACAATGACAATGAACGTTTTGAAAGCAATAAAGAAAGGCGTAGTCAGGGTCAAAGCCATTCGCCTTTTTCCCACAAGACCACTTCTTTTCATTGACAGCCGAACAGACACAGGAGAAAAGCCAACTCTACTCGTAAAGTCAACCCATAATCAAGAACGTGGCTGTCATGAGGTTGAGATCGTCTTTCTTGGAGGCTACCATGTAGCTGAACCTGACGCGCGACCTCATGTTAAACCCTACAAGGACTGGCTTAGTTTTGGTCTCATAGTTCTTTCCCTAGATGAAGCAAAGGAATTAACGAAAGTTTTGGAGAGGGTTGTAGAAATCTGAAGCCTCTTCATCGCGGCTAAGCTCGGAGACGTGACCAAATAATGAGTAAGGAACTTCAAAAATATAAATCTATTCATATTTTTAACGAATTGTCTAAACATCACACCATAAAAGACATGCGCGCGCATGCTGAGGAGATCGCAAGCAACGTAGGCGTTTCAATTCGCTATGTTTATGATCAGATCAGCAAAGAGGAAGAATCAAGGAAGGAGATTGCTGAAAGTCTCTATCGCCATTTTGTTGTTAGAAACGACACCTACGCAAAGCAGAATCAAGACAAAAGTTATGTGCACATTTCGGAGCCTTTGATTGCTGAGCTTATAGCGAAGGAGCATTTAGAAGGCAATACTACTCTTGGAATTTACAATCTTGATCTTGAGAACTGTGTTAAATGGCTTTGTTTCGACATTGACCCTCAAACCGTCAAGGATTCTACACAAACAACCAAGAACCTGTATGCAAAATGCGCGGAACTCTTCCCTAAAAAGAGTGTGTTGCTTGAAGCAAGCCGCCATAACGATCCGTCTTTTCATGTTTGGGTGTTTTGTGAACCTGAAATTCCCGCTTATGCGGCAAGATTCTTAGGCAACAAAATTTTAGAGAAATGCGGCAACCCTAACGTTGAGCTTTTCCCAAAACAAGATGAGATCAAGGAAGACGGATTCGGAAATTTAATGAAGCTTCCTTTAGGGCTACACCAAAAATCTAAAAAATGGAGTTGCTTCTTGAACCCTGAAACGTTTGAGTCTTTGCCTTCAGAATCAATCTTAGAAATCGAAGGTTTTACTCTGTCAGACCATGAGATTCGGGAAATAAAAGACGTTGTTGAAAGAAAGAAAGAAACGTTATGGTTTGGACATGGAGCTAAAGAGACAGAGGCGTATAATGGTCAAATTCCAGCATGTATAAGCCGAATTTTGGAAGGCGTAGAAACAGGGCTTAGAAATGAAAGCGGCATACGACTTTCATGTTTTTTGTTGAACTTTTGTAAAGAATCTCCTGAAAAAGTCAACACTATGTTAAATGAATGGAATTTAAAAAACAAGCCGCCATTAGAAGAGGGAGAATTGAAAAGAATTTTTAAGTCAACCTTACGAGGAGGCTATAATTACAGTTGCGAAGATCAAATTCTGAAAAGCTATTGCTCAAAAGAAGGTTGCAAGCTAAGGAAGAAAGAAACCGTTGAAATTCGCTTAGCTGAGCTTAGGGCTGAGTTGAATGGTCAACCTGTCAAAGTTAAGGTGCAAGTAGTCGGGGAAAGCAACAAGAAGATGTGTTGCAAAACCGTTACGATTGAATGCTCAAATTGTGGAGTTCAAAAAACTTTTGATCTGTCAGAGCCTAGAAGCCTTAATTTGTTAGCAGAAAGGCTACATTTTGGAGAAAATATGTTCAAACAGAAGCTTCGTTATCTCCCCGTCTGCACTTGTGAGAAACCTAAAAGAAAAGTCAAGCTAGAAGGCTCATTAGATTATAGATTCATTTATTGCCAAGATTTGATTGACACAAAACAAAGATGGGAAGAAAGAACGTATCGGACAGAAAAACTTATTCTAATAGGTGAACCAAAAGAAGCTGTTTTAAAAAAGATAGAGTTAGAGGGAATTCTTACAGCAGTTAAAAGAGACGACATAACAATCATAGTCTACAATGTTGAACCATTAGAGAAGCCAATTCCTTCAAGCAAAGAAGGCTTTGAACAATATTTTGGAAACAACGAAAAACTGATTGAAGATTTAGACGAAACAATACAAACTTACATTCGAGGAAGACCCATTGAAAAGCTTTTAGCGGCTTTAGTTTTGCATAGCCCCTATCAACTGATTTTTGAGGGAGAAAAGATCAGAGGAACCTTAAACGTTTTGCAGTTAGGAGAAACCAAAACAGGGAAAAGCGATATTTTAGAGTGGATTGAGGCTAACATTGGAGGCGAAGGAGTTAGAGGAGAGACAGCAAAAAGAACAGGTTTAGGTTTTACTGTGGACACGGAAGCAAAAGCGATCTTTTGGGGCGCTCTACCGCGTTGTGACAAAGAGGTTTGTCTGATTGATGGTTTAGATCGTTTTGATATGGAGGATTTAACTCAGTTACGAGAAGCTATGTCTAAGCAAATTTTGAAGGTTGCTATGGCGATAAGAGGCGAAGCATTGTGTAGAACGCGAATTCTAGCTTCTGCAAATCCGAGACAAAGAATATTTGACAAGTATATTACGAAAGCTGAAGCGATTCGCGGTTTATTTAATGACCCTACATTAGTTACGAGATGGGATTTCTTTGTGCCCTTCGCAAGAACTGATGTTAGCGCGGAAGAGATCGCGGAAGCGAGAACTACACCTTCAAAGATTCCTTTAGATGTGCTTCGCAACCATGTTTTTTGGGCTTGGAGTTTAGAGCCTGAAGACGTTCTGTTTACTGAGGAAGCTCAAACAGAAATAAAACGGCTTTTCATTGAACTTCAACAATACACCTCTAACAGCTTACCTTTGGTTCATGCTGAATGGAAGCGTGTATTTGCAAGAGTCAGCGCGGCTTATGCGGTTTTAACTCATAGCGTAGATAAAAAAGGAAAAGTTGCTGTTACAAAAGACCACGTTGTTAGGTCTTATGAATTTTTGTGGACTCTACTTGAGAAATGGGAATACAACCTGTATGTTGCAAGAGAAAGGAAAATGCTTGAAATAGGCGAAGATGAATGGATTGAAATCTTGGATTTTGTAACTGGTGACATACGGAAAATCTTTAGGTCAATAGCT
>Ga0307434_1000781_pt1 | contig 19471 bp, 22 predicted proteins | sample SalMarWE160220MG_FD_202156 | JGI IMG/M metagenome (GOLD analysis project Ga0307434, IMG submission 202156) | Salt marsh sediment microbial communities from the Plum Island Ecosystem LTER, Massachusetts, United States - WE1603-220 | ecosystem: Environmental > Aquatic > Marine > Intertidal zone >... | reverse complement strand
AGCTATTTGGGCGCTAGGTGGGATTGGACCGGTGATGGTCAATGGACGGCCTCCTTGTTCTATGACGATCCCGCCAATGTATTCGGGACCTACGTACAGGACATTAGCAGCGGCTGGTTGTCGGAGGATGTCTGGTACACTGACGCTACTGGGATTGCAGCAACTCCTGCATCGGTCGGTGGTACACTCGGTATCCTCATAACGAATACGGGGACAGCCATTTCGCAAATCGACGAAATCACGGTTGATGTCGTTCCGGAACCGGCTACGATGGCTCTGATGGGCCTGGGTGCTCTGTTTATGCTTAGAAAACGTAAATAGTCTGGTTTTTTACTATCTACGAATAAGATTTATTGTGAGTCTAACAAAAAAGCCCCTTTACGGGGCTTTTTTTCTTTTCTTTATGCGCGGAGGCTGGTATAAAAAGAGTTTCACCAGCACTGTCGAAGCGGACTATTCGACGACCATTTCCATTCCGCATATTGGCCTTGACTCAGACGGGGCCCACTCGGTAAACGAAAAATTCGGAATCGATAACTTTATAAACGGAATAAAGACCTGCGTACATTTGCTAACGAACATTTGAATTGGTGTTATGGTAGTATAAAAGCAGGATGATATGCAGCTATTTTAGAAAGGACCTTTTATGAAAAAACCGAAAATGCCTCACGACTGGCACGAAATACATTTATGCTATCTCGCAAATCTTGGTTACCAGGCTCAGAGCACAGAGGAATTCAAGTCGCTTGTTCGCGACGGTAAATACTTCTGCAAGAATTGCGGCAGGGTGGCTAAGGACAAAAAGAATCTCTGCAGGCCGGCAAAAATATAAATACGCTGCAATTGTAAAAAACACGCCTGAGGGGATTCGAACCTCTAACCTTCGGTTCCGTAGACCGACGCTCTATCCAATTGAGCTACAGGCGCTTCTCTTTACAAAGCCGAACCAAAAAGAACTTATAAAAAGTCAAAAAACGCAGCACATAAGCTAATCTTACAAATACATAAATGCTATTTCAAGAGAAATAAAAAACGCCTCTTTCAGCCTTCCGGTATTTCTTGTAGTTTGTCTGCCTCAAACGGCATTGAGGCATCCCCAACGATCTGTACTTTAGCTGTTGTCGGGTCAGTCATCATTAACGTTAATCTTTCAATTTGTAAAACGACCTTTTGCATTAATTGTTCTCTCTCTTCTCTTTGTGTTATCAAATCTTCGTATTGAATTTTTGCTAAATCGAATTGCTTTTTCGTTTCTTCAGCTTCATCGAGCATCCTATGAAGCTGTTCGAGTCGTTTTTGTTGTATTATTAATTTTTTTTCTGCGTTATGAAGCTCTTTTTTATCGCTGGTTTTTCTCGTCTCTTCTTTAAGAATCTGAACTTCAGCTTTGAGTTTTTCTATTTCCAGAATACAGTCGTCATAAGTTCTCTGCAGGCGGTTAAGTCTGACCCTTGCTGGGTGCGGAAAATTTTCTTCAGAGAGGTCGGTAAAACCGCTTTTAACATAGAGGGCGTCAAGATTATTCTGAATGGTTGACAAATCGTTATGAAGACTTGTCCTGCTTTCTCGAATAACCCTTATCTTGTCCCTGATAATCCTTGCTTCCTGTTCTCGACGCTCCCTGATAAACAAATCCGCAGCCTCATTTGCTATCAGCGCTGCCTCTTCTTTACGTGAGCAGGTCATCGAGATAATTATCAGGTCGCTGTCTGCTTCCGCGGTTGCCTTAAGATTTTGACTCAGGTCTTTGAGTGCATTTTGTATCCCTATTTCAATACTTACCTCTCTTGGTGAGGTCCATCCGGTCTCACAGAAGTTCTTGAACCATTCTGTTTCACGAATTCTGTCTCTTTGCAGCAGTGTTCGTAAAGCGCTTTGTTGTGTTATAAGTTTTGCTATCATTTTTTGAAAGCGTTTTTGTACTTCTGCGTCTATCGGCGGCGTTTCGGCTTTCAAAGGGTCTTTGTCTGCGTAGGGTAAAACTCTGATGGTCGCCCTGGATGTGTATAGCCTACCCATTGCGAAAGTGAGGCTATTAGATGTTATTATTGTCACAAATACTGCACAGATAAGTAAAGAACGTATCTTCTCGTTTCTCATTGTACTGTCTCCTTATAAAAGCTTGTGGATTTGTCTGATTTTCCTCTTATGATATTAAATGAAAGCTTAAAAGTCAATATTTTCCTCCCAATCTCTTTGTGCCTGCATTCATTTCAAAAGCAGAACCGCCTGTGCTTGTTTTGCATAATTCTCTGTTGAAGTACTTGACAGGAGAGTTTTTCCGCTTATAATTTATATATTAACAATATACAGGCGAACTATTCATAGTATGAATATTTCAAAAAAAACATATTTTGCTTTACCGCCGGTTATTGCCCTTGTGATTATTTTGCTTATAAGATGCAGCGGCCATTCTGCTCCCGGCAGCCTCTTTTTTGTCCGGCAGGATAATTTCAAACCGGCCCAATCTTCCCAATACGGTCTTATCGTTGTTGTGCACGGCTGGATAGAAAAGGGCGGTAACGACTGGCCGGAGGATATGGCGGCGAAGATTGCAAAAAGAGTTGATTCGGATTTGTGGCTGTGCGGCTATTTTGACTGGCCTGAAGGTGCCGACAGAATCAATCCCACCGACGCTGCAAAGTTCGCAAAAGATACCGCCGGGCCGAAACTGGCCGATGAGATTATACAAAAGTTCGGTAACGTCAGGCATATTCACCTTATAGGCCATTCCTGCGGCTGCTGGGTTATAAATAAAGCTGCAGAAATCCTCGCAGAGAATACGACAGCCGATTTGCACCTTACATTTCTCGATGCTTATATCCCTATGGGCTGGCAGGAAAGTAAGCTCGGTGACATTAAAACAGCCGAAGGCAAAAGTTTCTGGGCCGAGCATTATTTTACCCGCGATTACACCTTTGGCTTCACAGAGGTGACACTTACCAATGCCTATAATGTGGATATAACGACTCTTGACAGCGGCATCAAAGACCACAAATTCCCCTGGCGGTGGTATTATGCGACGATTACAGGTGAGTATCCCAAAAGTATTTTCAGTGACGGCCCGCAATTTGAATTTATTGTTGATGGTATCGAATACGGCTTTGCGAGTAGCAGAGAAGCATCCGGTGAGCAAGCCTGGCAGCAAAGCCTGACCTTGCCCGCCGGCAACAAACCTCTCAGCCTTAATCCAAAATAAATTCCAAAATAATTAATTGCTGTTATGTCGGAGAATGGTATAATCGAAAGTCAAATTGAATAGCCGGAAGGGGTGAAAGGACGTAATTCGTCCGAACGCAATAAATTGAAAAAGTATTGAACAAGCATCGGGGACTTCTTATTTTTTGCAGGATGGGCTTCAGCCCATACGGTAGTTGTGTTCCACGTATTATGCAGTATGCCGGAGGCGTATAAAATTACATAATATTTGTTGAAAACAGAAGAAAGAAAGAATGCTCTTAAAATCACTTTTGCCTCCACATTGAAGCTGGAATTTCACGAATAATATGGATTTTAGTGGATTTGGCAGCAAGGTTCGTAAAAAATACTTTAGATTATTATTGTAATTTCCAAGGAGGTATTGATATTATCGCAGCATTGAAAGGATTGGTCGCGCAGCCGGGCGTTTAATCCGCCAGAGGCGGATAAATATGGGAAACGTCAGTTTAAAAACGGTATCCAATATTAACAGTTTATTATGGAGGTACTAAAAATGTTGGCTGAAATAGAATGGGGAAATCTTATTGTTGAGCCGGTCCGTGAGATGCTGACCAGAATAATGGCCTATCTTCCTGTCCTTTTGGGTGCACTAATAATTCTGATTGTTGGCTGGATTGTGGCCAAAATAATCAGATCAATAGTGAATGGAGTGCTTAATGTGGTACGCTTCGATGCGCTGGCGGATAAGGCTGGTATATCAGAGGTTCTAAGGAAAGGGGATATGAAGATTACTGCCCGGCAGGTAGTAAGCAGTCTTGTTTATTGGCTAATTATTATTATGGTCCTTGTGATGGTCGCAAACGCTTTGGGGCTGCCAAAGGCTTCGGACATTCTTTCAAGCTTATTTGCTTATGTCCCGAAGGTCATAGCAGCGTTGCTTGTACTTGTGGTAGCAATGTTTCTGGCAAGTTTTGTATCAGGCATAGTTCAGACGGTAGCGGGTAATGCGAAATTACCCAAACCGCAGCTTCTGGCCGGCATAAGCCGGTGGGCAATTATAATCTTTGCAGTGACAATTTCACTGGCACAGCTCGGTATTGCCCCTCTTTTGGTAAGTGCCACCTTTAATATTATCCTCGGCGGCTTTGTTCTTGCATTGGCTCTTGCGTTTGGATTAGGCGGTAAAGATGCCGCAGCAAGGTATCTTGAGGAATTGAAGCAAAGCCGCGGTCAGAAACAAAATTAGTACAAAGTCAAGCTGCCTTGGCTTTGAAAAGCTGTTTCGAGTCGGCATAGAAAATGAGGCTGTGGTTTCGGTACGTCAGGCGGCCTGTCTGTCTGCATCGGATACTAAGCCTAAAAAATTGAAAGGATAATAATTATGCTTTACACTATCGCTGTTATTCTGCTTATATTGTGGCTCGCAGGATTACTGACTTCCTATACTATGGGCGGTCTGATTCACGCTCTCCTGGTGATTGCCGTTGTGGTTCTTCTGGTTAGAATCATCACCGGACGAAAAATTGTGTAACTGTTTCGTGAGCGATGGATTTGGTAATCTAATAAAGCCTGAAGGCTTAGGTTGAAAACTATTTTCAACATAAGGGAGTATTGTTATGACTCTTTCTTTAAGAAAGGAACAAAAGATGAAAAATGCAATTACTATCGCGGAGCGGAGGCGTCCGGATAGACCGCCCCACGGGGCAACATCCCGTATGAAAGTGCGAATTATCGTCGTGGCGGTGCTGGCGTTGCTAACGTCCGCGTTTTTTCTGACCGGCTGCAACACCTGGGAGGGCGCCGGCAAGGACATTGAAAGGACGGGCGAGGCAATGCAGGGCAGCGACGAGGACTAGCCCCGGGGTTTTGTTAACGAGGGCTGTCTTTAGGAAAGTGGAAAAAGATGAAAACTGCATTTACGATCGAGATGACGCAAGCAGTGCGATTGTATTTGCGGACATACCAATTCGCCTCGCTGCTGGTGATTTCGATTACTTTGCTCGTTTGCGGCGGGTTCGCCGCGCCGGCGAGGAATCCGGCGAAGGACAAGCCTCGACAAGTCGGCGCGACGGACGTCAGGCGGCCTGTCTGTCTGCATCGGATACTTAATGTGTGACAGAGTAAAATATGGTTTTTTATAGATAAGGAGAAAAGTATGGCAAGGTTAAAGATTTTAATCGTTACGATATTTGTGCTCTCTCTGCTGTTTGCAGGCGGATGTGAGAGCAAAACGGGAACGGCTGTTCTTGGTGCGGCCGGCGGAGCGGTTGCTGCCGGCGGCGGTTATGAATATGTTGCCAACCGGGAAATGAAGAAGATAGAACAAGACCTCAAGGACGGCAAGATTGACCAGAGAGAATACGAAATTCGCAAAGACCAGATACAAAGAATGGTACTTTTAGAATAAGTTGTCAAGTTTACTTTAGCTGTAATAGCCGTTATTTAATCTGACAATCTCATTACCTTTATATCTTGGGCGCTATGAAGTAATCTTTGGAGTTGTGTATGATAAATGCAGGTGTACATTTAACCCATCGGCGTCTGTTGATTCTATTTGGAATTACTGTTGTCAGTGTTTTGCTTTTAATGAACTGTAGCTCCAACCCGAACAGTCAAACATGTAGCAGTGAGTCATTGGCGGATGGGAATGATGCAGTCGTAGATTCTAACGGTCCTACTATTGTGTTGAGTTATAGTAAAGAGGCATTCGAGAAAAATCCTATTTTCTATTTTGCGTATTTTATCCCGCTGATATCTCCGACACTTGTTGACAGGGAAATCAGCGTCAATAATGAGCAGCAGGTAGGTATTATCTCATATAAGAGAAAGGTCACTTCAAAATCCTTTTATGCGGCCTGTGAATTTAAAATGATGGGAAAGGGCTTTCACAAAAACACCTTTGACTCTGCAGGGATGATAGCGAAAAATATCGGTGATTTGAAAAAAGGAAAGCCGCTGACAAATATGCTCGATTATATTAAGTTTGAAGGAGAAGGGATTGGTCTTATTGAGGTTAAAGGAACGATTACCGGTTCTACACAGACCGTTACCAAGGTGGATATATGTTTTAACGCCAAGGGTCAACAAAGTCCTGTAACCATTGGTCTTTATGATATTAAACCGAAAGATGGAGAATATAAATACGAAAACAGATCCAATGAGGTAGTTGCCCGGGTCAACACGCTTGCTTTTAAGAAAACTGAAGAGACACCGATGATGGAAATAAAAGTAGAATCTATTGCTAAAAAAAGTGAGTCTGCCGGTTTCTTCGCAAGAATCAAGGGATTAATTGCCAATTTCTTTATAAAGCCGCTGGATGTGGATAAGCTCGGCAATGATACAATGCTCAACTTTGGGTATGCATTACTTCAAAAAAATACCACGTTCACTTTTCCGAAGGCAAAAAATATTAAGGAAACCAAGATAGTAGAAACAGATCATATACAAAAATAAGATGCGGCAAAAGTAACTTCTTTATTTTTATTGAGTATGAACATGAATAAAAAATTAAAAATTTTGCTTGTAAATCCGGAAGTACCGAACACATTCTGGAGTCTAAAAAGTGCTTTGAAGTTCGTTTCCAAAAAGGCGCTTCTTCCACCTCTTGGGCTGCTCATTTTATCCGCCGTTCCTGTGCCGTGATTTCTCCGTCACCTGTTTTTTTGAATGTTGGATGTTAAATGTTCTTTGTTGGACGTTTGAATTTTGTCCTCCGTCCTACTTTCTTTGTTTTTTATTGAAGGTTCAGCGTTCATAGTTCGATGTTGAACGTTCACCTCTCGTCATCCGTATCCACTTCATAATTCCTTGTTTCTTGTTCGTTATTCGATATTCGTTTCTCTGTGATATCTGTGAAATCTGTGGCTAATTTTCTTTGTGTCTTTGCGTCTTCTTGGTTTATTAAAATCTGTGTCAATCTGCGAAATCTGTGGCTAAAAAGAATCCGTGAAATCAGCGAAATCAGCGATTAAACAGTTCGTGTCTTTTCATGTTTTTAACAATCCGAGTAATCCGTGAAATCCGTGGTTAATTTTTCCTTGTGACTTTTTTATTAGTGTCTTTGAGACTTGGTGGTTAAGATTTTATAAGCTTCACCAGCTCTGCATGTGTTTTTTTATTCGTTGCCAGTGTCTGGTATTTCTCTCCGTCGTATTTATCCAAATCTACGGGGAAAATTTTATCACCTTTCCAGTCCGTTACAATACCGCCTGCCTCCTCGACAATAAAAGCGCCCGCTGCTATATCCCACAGCTTCGGGCACGTTATTATGGTCGCGACGAGGCTGCCCTTTGCTACGTATGCGAGCTGCAGCGCCGTTGTGCCGAGATTGCGAAACCTTGTCTTTTGCATAAGCTCGCACGCCCAATTCGGAACGCCCTCATCGAAATGGCTGTCCAACCCGACGCTTGTGTAACTGTTTATCGTATCTTCGCTCACCTGAATTCTTCGCCCGTTTAGCTGTGCCTCGCCTTCTTTGACGGCTGTGAACATCGATTCTGTTGCCGGCTCGAATATCACCCCTGCGATAACTCTGCCCTCGTACATAGCCGCAACGCTCACCGTAAAGAAAAGCATCTTATGCGCAAAATTATTCGTCCCGTCAATCGGGTCGATTACCCACCATATCGGCAGCTCGCCCCTCGGCGGCTGTTTGAACAGTTTGCCACCGCTTCCCTCTTCGGCGATAAAGCCGTGGTCGGGGTAAGTCTCCTTGATTCTGTCGATAATGATTTTCTGACAGTGCGTGTCAGCCTGCGTTACCAGCTCCTGGTCATTTTTTATCGACACCTTCAGAAAGTTTAGCTCTTCCATCGCTCTCTGGCCTGCCAGCCGGGCTGCCACAACGCCTGTTTCGAGTATCCTGCTTAATGTTCCTTTATCCAGACACATAGCCAACCTTTCTTTTATCAGCTTGACACAATTGCTTACTTTTTCTATTGTAACGTAATTATGCATTCAGGCCAACACAATAAGTGCAAATTATATTCAAAAGCCACGCGACAGCAACGCCTTATTGCCCTCGGCATTTTTATTCCTGTCGCAGCCTTTTTTACTATTCTTGCTCTCGCAGGATGGGGCAAAATCGACCTCGGTTACTGGCTTGGCCCCTGCGGTTTCGAGCAGAGATACCATTTGCCGTGCCCGAGCTGCAGGATGACGACCTCGGCGATTTGCTTTGCAAAGGGACAAATTTTCAAATCCTTTTATATTCAGCCCGCAGCTGGCCTGTTCTGCACCGTATTTGTGATTTCTGCAGTTTTAGCTTTCCTTACAGCCGTTTTTGGTATATATTTTCATTTTCTTGATCATCTTAAAGAGATTAAGGTAAGATATATAATTCTGGTATTGTTGATAATAATAGCTGCAGGCTGGGCTGTTACACTTGCAAGGGCTATCGTTGAAAACAGGGGTGGATAGGAAGAAAAATGAAAAAAACGCAAAAACATAGTTTAAATTCGTTCACAGTCGCGGTGCCGGTTTCTCTTGTCCTTATTTTTTGTATCGGCTGCGGAATTCTGGTACCCACATCGCACGAAAAGAAAGTCCCTGCGGAGTTCCAATTGGCGGATTACAAAGGCAAAAAGACTCTTGTATTGGTTAATCAGCCGGCCTGGCTCGGTGCACCGGTAGCCTTGCGGCAGGAACTTACTGAGCGGATAAACGGCTACCTTATTGAAATGGTCGAACTCAGCCCAGATGATATTATAGACTACGAGCAGTTGAGCGATTTTCGCGCCGAAAGAGTTGACTATAATATGATGACCGAGGCGCAGATTGGCGGGGCTTTGGGCGCGGATTTGGTTCTGCTTGTTGTTCTTGACGCCTTTGGTATGAAAAAACTGCCCGATGTGGATTACTACAATGGCGCACTCGGCTGCCAGGTGATTATAATTGATGTCGAAAGTGCTAAAAAATTATGGCCGGAGGAGACCGCGAAAGTAGTCAGGGTCGGCTTCGAATTTGATGTGCGGGGCCAGGAGATGGCTGTCAAAAGACTCACAACTGCAGCCGCTTATTGTATAACAAGGTATCTTTATGATTGTCGAATGGATAGGTTTAAGATTGCCGACGACAAGGGCGGCGCCGGCTGGAATCAGTGGAATTAGAAAAATTTTTATGGAGGTATTATGATTAAGGTTCTTATCACGGACAAACTGGCGCAGGAAGCAATTGATTTGATTAACTCAGCAGACGGGGCCCAGGCCGGAGTTAATATCGGCCAGCCTGAGGACGAGCTCGCGAAAATCATCGCCGACTATGACGGCCTATTGGTTAGAAGCGGAACGAAAGTTACCGCAAAAGTCCTTGCTAATCCCGGCAAGCTAAGAGCTATCGGCAGGGCGGGTGTCGGCGTCGATAATATCGATGTCGCAGCAGCCGACAAGAAAGGTATTGTCGTTATGAATACGCCCGGCGGAAATACCATCAGCGTCGCAGAGCACGTCTTTGCTTTGGCGCTTGCTCTCAGCCGCAATATCGTCCCTGCATCTAACAGCCTGAAAAGCGGCGCCTGGGACAGAAAAAAGTTTATGGGCTATCAGCTCAATAAAAAGACGCTCGGCATCATCGGCCTGGGTAAGATTGGTTTGGCCGTAGCACGAATAGCAGCAGCTTTCAATATGAAGCTGCTCGGCTTTGACCCTTATATCACGCCGCCGGACGCCGGCAAGTTGGGTATCGAGGTTGTAGATTCCGCAGAGAAGATTTACAAACAGGCCGATTATATCACTATCCACGTCCCGAAAAATGAAAAGACACTCAATATGATTGGCGCTGACCAATTCAAAATGATGAAGCCGACGGTTCGTCTTATTAATACTGCTCGCGGCGGCATCATTAATGAGGATGCACTTTATGACGCGCTTGCCGAAAACAAAATAGCCGGTGCCGCTCTGGACGTTTACCCGACCGAGCCGCCCGAAAATACCCGCTTCACGGAATTTGATAACTGCCTCGCCGTGCCTCACCTTGGCGCAAGCACCGTCGAGGCCCAGATTGAGGTCGGAATCGAAGCGGCACAACTGGTCGTCGATTACCTGCAGGGCAAACCCCCTAAAAATGTCGTCAAACCTAAATAAAAGAACGATGCCAGGGGCAGTCGTAACGGCTGCCCTTGATTTTATGGAGTCCTTATGGCTGAGCAGTTGATAATAAGTGTAAGCGGCCTGCGGGGCATCGTAGGCGAGAACTTCACTGCAGCCATCGCTGCTGAGTACGGCAGTGCTTTCGGAACCTTCCTGAAAAGAAGTGCAGCGCGCAAAAACCAGAAGCTCACCGTTTGCATTGGCCGCGATTCCAGGCCTAGCGGCCGGATGCTTTGCTCCGCTGTTGCCGGCGGCTTGTCCTCGGTCGGTATCGATGTAATTGATATCGGCATCGTTTCAACGCCGGCTGTCGGCATTATGCTGCGAGAGCTGAATTGTGCAGGCGGAATTGTAATCACCGCATCGCACAATCCAATCGAGTATAACGGCATAAAACTGCTGCTCGATAACGGTATCGCGCCTCCCGTTCAATCTGCCGAAAAAATCAAACAATATTATTTCGCAAAGACTTTCGATTTCGTCGGCTCCGCCGATTGCGGCAAGCTCTGCACCGATGACAGGGCAAATAAAATACATGTAGAAAAAGTTTCCTCGATTATTGATACCGAAAAAATAGCCGCTAAAAAATACAAGGTCGTTCTCGATAGCGTAAACGGCGCGGGCGGCGCCGAGGGCAAATTGCTGCTTTCTAAATTGGGCTGTGACATCGAAGCCATCAACGATGAGCCGACCGGTGTCTTTGCACATCCGCCGGAACCGCTCGCTAAGAACCTGACCGGCCTTTGTGAAATAGTAAAAAAGCAAAAGGCGGACATCGGCTTTGCCCAGGACCCCGATGCCGACAGACTGGCTATCGTTGATGAGAACGCAAGGTATATAGGCGAGGAATACACCCTTGCATTGGCTGTTAAACATATATTGACCAAGCGCAAGGGCAATGTCGCAACCAATCTCTCGACTTCGAGGATGATAGACGACATCGCAGAAAAATCGAGCGTGCAGGTCTTTCGCACACCCGTCGGCGAGGCTAACGTCGCCGCGGCGATGCTGAAAAACAACTGCATCATCGGCGGCGAAGGCAACGGCGGAGTTATCGATTTGCGCGTCGGCCCGATACGCGACAGCCTTGTCGCAATCGCAATTGTCCTTGAAATGCTCGCCGAAACCGGTAAAAAGATAGGCGAGCTCACTGATGAAATTACTCCTTATTATATGATTAAAGATAAATTCTCCGCTTCGAAGGGTGAATTTGAGAAGATTTCAGGAAATACCAAAGACCTTTTTGCGACTGCAAAGATAGATACGACAGATGGCTGCCGTTTTGACTTCGAAGACGGCTGGCTGCATTTGCGGCCGAGTAATACAGAGCCCGTTGTTAGGATTATCGCAGAAGGCAAAGACAAAAGAACAGCCGAAAAGTATATCGATGCGATTGCTGATATACGTAAGGGTATGAAAGAATAGCTTAGCCGATGACAAGAGAAAAACTTCAAAATTCGCGCACAAAGATAAAGTCTGTTACAAACCTTTCGATTGCTGTTAACAGCCTGCTTTGCATAGCCAAGTTTGTAATCGGAATGCTCGCCGGCTCGATTGCCCTCGTTGCTGACGGCGTGCATTCGCTTTCGGATATGGTTACCGATTTTGCGGTTCTTTTGGGCTCTTACTTCGGCGCCAAAAAGCCTGACGCCGAGCATCCCTACGGTCACGGCCGGATAGAAACCTTTTCCGCATTGTTCGTCGCAGCCGTTCTCGGTATTGTCGGCGGCCTTATGATTTACACAGCCGGTATGAAAATCGGACAATCTTCTACTCATAACGCTGCCGTGGATATTAGTAACTCGGTGCTGGCTGTTGCGGTGCTTTCGGTCTTCTCCAAAGAGCTGCTGTACCGGATAACGCAGAAAGTTGCCGTCAAAACCCACAGCTCCGCTTTGTATGCCAATGCCTGGCACCACCGCAGCGATGCACTCAGCTCGATTGCCGTGATTGTCGGCTTCGTATCGATGAGGTTCGGCTATGTCCACGGCGACCAGGTCGCCGCCATTGCTGTCGGGCTTATGATTGTTATGGTCAGCGTGAAAATCATCGGCGGCTGCCTGTCGGAATTTACCGAAAAGGCAGTCGATTCCGAGACGATGGAGCAAATCAAGCGCATCATCGACGCTGAGCAGCAAATCCGCCAGTACCACAACCTGCGGACGAGGACTGTCGGCCGGGAGATTTTTCTCGATTTGCATATCCTGGTAGCGCCGGAATTGAACATTTTGCAGGCCCACAAAATCTCCGAAAATCTCGAAAATGCTTTGCACGAGCAAATCGTCCAGCCGGTAAATATTACCGTCCACATCGAGCCCGACATCCCAGACCAGCGAAAGTAAACTTAAAAGCAAATCTTTTATCGCTGATACCTAAGGCATAAATTTCACCGATTTACACTGATTTAAAAAAATAAATAGTTGCGGGTATGTCGGGGGAATAAGAGCACAAGTCAAAAGAAAATAAGGCCATTAAGTTAATTATAAGTAATACCGAAATTTTTTTATCCTTTGGATTATTACGTAGGTGTTATTATAATTGTTTAACAGTCGCCGGCACGGCGACTTCCTGTGGCGTTAAATAGTAGTCGTTCCGACTACTGCTAAACTAAAATCGGATTGTTAATGGTTATTGCTTATCATACTATATTTACTACATATGGTACCTGGCTACCGAATGACCCGCGGGGTTCATATTCAAAAGATGTTTACATCGCACAATTATAATCTTTGGGGACTGTAAGATATGGACGTCAGAAACCGCAACCTTCAAAAAAGGTACTTCAAAAATTTTGGACCGCTGCAAAGCAAAATACGACTCGGCCGCCGTTTTTCATTAATAACAAAACTCGTATGCTCGTTGCATCAGGCTTTCGAAAAGTTGTTGACAGGCTGCCTATCACGATGCCGGCCTGTGCCATAATGAATGACCATGTACATATAATTGTCCTTCGTTCAAAATATAGAATCGAATATTTAGTAAACCAACTAAAAGGTGGTGCAACAAAGGAAATGAAACTAAAGCAAAGCCCCTGGACTCGTAGCTTCTGGAAGATTTTTATCGATGATGTCGATACATTAGGTGCTGCTGCCAAATATATTTGTGCTAATCCCGAAAATTCCGGCCTTTCGCCTCAATCCTGGGATTTCGTTACACAATTAAATCTTTAGCAGTCGCCGACATACACAGTATAAAGTCGCCGTCCGTCTTTGCTGCGCTACGCCGAGATAAATTCCGGCGACTGCTAAACGAGAAATACCAAAAGAAATCTGCAACAAAAGTGGCAAAAGAATAATTAGAAAAGGCTTTCAATTATTGGGGGGAGATATTAAAATATAACGCCTTTGAGAGCTTTCTATAGTTCAGAAAGGGCGTATATGAGTCTTGAGAGTTTTTTCAATCCTCACTCTGTGGCTATTGTGGGAGCATCTGTGAAAAAAGGCAAGGTCGGCTATGAGATTCTCAGCGGGCTATTTGTTAAATTAGTCGAAAGAATCAGTTCTTACAGGGGCAGCGGGTTTAACTGGAAAGTGATACTGTCCAAACTATGGGGACAACCTTATATGGAGAAGATAAGATATGAATGATTATTCCTGGTTCTCACAAATTTCTTTCAGGCAACGAATATGGTTGTTTGCGACTGTAGCTGTCATTATTGCGATTATAGTTCTTGGAATTTTTCTGGACTCGCCGAGTAAGTCAAAGGAATCAATTAATGTCGATATTAAAATGTCTATCCGTGATATTGCTCCCCAACTGGACGTTACCGGCAAAGGTCTTGCGCGAGAATTAAACCTGCCGCTCGATGTTTCCAAGGGAGAACCTCTTAGAGCATTAGGTGTGACAGATGAGGAACTTCAACATTCCGTTCAGCACCTTCTTTCTCACAGTGATGCCGTGCTCAAGTATTATGTTTATTCGGCATTAGTGCTTGGGGGGCTTATTTTTTTGGTTAAGCTCGGACGTCCGGACGGGTCCGATGTCAAAAACAGGCGCGATTGGTATCCACGAACTCCATACGTTCTTTTTCTCCTGCTTTCGGTAATCATAGCCGGATTTTATTTGGGTAAGTCACCTAATCCCATGGAGGGTGCCGTTAAGGTTTTCAAATCCATGGTGGGGCTTTATCCCGACCCAATAGCTAAAGTAATTGCCTTTGTTTTTTTCGTTATACTCGCCGTTGTCGGAAATAAAATGATTTGTGGCTGGGCGTGCCCTTTTGGCGCTTTGCAGGAGTTGATATATAGCCTGCCCATTCTGCGAAGGATAAAGCAGAAAAAGCTCCCATTTATTTTGACAAACACAATCCGAGGAGGTTTTTTTCTTACCATGCTACTTTTCCTCTTTGGAATCATTGGAGGACGTAAAGGATTTGTAATTTACCACTATTTTAACCCCTTTAACCTGTTCAATCTGGATTTTGAAAGCCTTAGCATTTTGTTGACGGTTGTCATTGCTTTATTCGGGTCATTCATCATCTACCGTCCTTTCTGTCAGCTCATTTGTCCTTTTGGTTTTGTTTCATGGATAGCTGAACGATTCAGCATTTTTCGTGTTCGAATTGACAAAGACAAGTGTACCCAATGCGGTGCCTGTATAAAGGCATGCCCTTTGGAAGCTGCAGAAGGTCGTGTTGACAGAAAAATATTACCGGCAGATTGTTTCAGCTGTGCGCGTTGCTTGAATGTTTGCCCGTTTGACGCTATTCAATATACATCTGTTTTTAGAAGCGGCATAACAAATCGCTGCACCTGACCGCTTTTTCTGTTTTTATTCCTTTCTGAAATGAATTTTTTTGTGTATTGGACCGGCACGGGTAAAAAGAACATAAAAGAATAATTGTAAAAGGCTTTGAATTATTGCGGGAAAGTAATAAAATATAACGCCTTTGAGAGCTGAATTTGGTTCGGAAAGGGCGTATATGAGTCTTGAGAGTTTTTTCAATCCTCACTCTGTGGCTATTGTGGGGGCATCTGCGAAAAAGGGCAAGGTCGGCTATGAGATTCTGACTAATGTGATATCGGCCGGCTACGAGGGCGATATATTCCCGGTCAATAACAAGGCTGACAGTATCGAGGGATTAAAGTGCTATCCTGATATTGCGTCTATCGGCAGTGTGCCGGAGCTTGTCGTTATCGTGGTGCCGGCGAAGGCCGTGCCGGATATAATGAAGCAGTGCGCAAAAGCGGGGGTAAAAGCGGTAGTAATCATAACGGCCGGCTTTAAGGAGGTCGGCGAGGAGGGCAGAAGGCTCGAAGAAGAGATAATCCAGACAGCAAAGCGGGCGGGGATAAGGGTAATCGGGCCAAACTGCTTGGGCGTGATAGCGCCGGCGAATAAGTTTAATGCGAGCTTCGGCGGTGACCTGCCGGCGGCGGGCTCGATTGGCTACCTGTCACAGTCGGGGGCGATACTGGCGGCAATCCTGGATATAGCGAATGCGAGCGGTATCGGTTTCAGCAAGCTTGTAAGCTTCGGCAATAAGGCTGACATCGACGAGCTGGAGATAATACTGGCTATGGCAGAGGACCCTGAAACGAAGGTTATTACGGGTTATCTGGAGAGTATAACTGACGGGCCTAATTTTATCCGGCATGCGGAGCGGATTTCGGCTGACAAGCCGATACTCTTAATCAAGGCAGGAGGCACAGAGGCGGGGGCCAGAGCAGCTTCATCTCATACGGGAAGTATGGCGGGAGGGGAGAGGGCTTATGAGTGTGTGTTCGAGCGTGCGGGCGTGATTCGGTGCAACTCGATAAAGCAGCAGTTCGATTATGCGCTTGCGTTTGCGAATCAGCCGCTGCCGAAGGGCTCGAATATCGCGGTGATAACGAATGCGGGCGGGCCGGGAATTATCGCGGCTGACGCGATAGAAAGACAGGGATTAGGATTTGCCGAGCTGGCGGATGAGACGGTAGAGAAATTGCGATCGAAGCTTCCGGCGGCGGCGAATTTTTATAATCCCGTCGATGTTCTGGGTGACGCTCTGGCCGACCGTTATGAATATGCAATGGATGTTGTGCTCGATGATGCGAATGTCGATATGCTTCTGGTGCTTTTGACGCCGCAGGCAATGACGCAGGCGACGGCGACGGCAGAGGCGGTGGTGCGGGCGGCGAAGAGAAAAAAGCAAAAACCGGTGCTCACCTGCTTTATCGGCTCAAAGAAAGTGGAAGAGGGCGTGAGGATATTGCGGGAGGGCGGTATCCCCCAATATATCTCGCCTGAGCACGCGGTGGCGACGGCGAAGGTTATGGCTGACCATGTTCGCTGGCAAGCCCGGCCCAAACGGGTGGTAAAACTGTTTGCTGTTAACCGGCGAAAGGTCGAAAACATCATCGACAAAAGCCTGAGGCAAAATAAACGCGAGATTGGCGAGGCGGATGCTAAGGAGATTCTGGAAGCTTATGGATTTGCTACGCCGAAAGGCGCTGTTGCGACGGCGCCTGAGCAGGCGGTGAATATTGCCGGGCAGCTCGGGTATCCGGTTGTTCTGAAGATATGGTCGCCTGATATTTTGCATAAATCGGATGTCGGCGGGGTTAAAATAGGACTTGAGGATGCCGGGCAGGTTCGTGATGCATTCGATTTGATGATGTACCGAATCCCAAAGAAAATTCGTGATGCGAAAATTCTGGGTGTTCTTGTTCAGCAGATGTGTACCGGAGGCAAAGAGGTGATTCTTGGTGTGAACCGCGATGAGCGTTTCGGGCCTCTGATGATGTTCGGAATGGGCGGGACGATGGTTGAGGTTCTGCAGGATGTCTCTTTTTATCTTGCACCGCTTACGGCTGACGAGGCAAAGCAGATGCTGGTGAATACGCGCACGTATAAGATACTGAAGGGCGTTCGCGGCGAGGAGGGAGTTGATATTGGTGCTATAGCCGAAGGTTTGCAGCGGCTCAGCCAGCTCGTCACGGAGTTTCCGCAGATACAGGAGCTTGATATAAATCCGTATATGGTCGGGCCTGAAGGGACGGTGCCGATAGCGGTCGATGCGAGAATGAGTGTGGAAAAGGTTTAAGACGAGGTGAAAACAGGATGCAGGATTTTGACTGGAAGGAAAGGTTTTCGGACAAGATAACGACGGCGGCGGCGGCGATGAAGCTTGTCAAATCGGGCTATAATATTTTCATAGGGACCGGCTGTGCTCAGCCGCAGCACCTGGTTAATGCGCTGGTGGAGTATTCAGCGGGCATTACCGACGCCCATATAATTCATCTGCTGACGATGGGGACGGCTCCCTATGCGGATGAGAAGTTCCGTGAAAAGTTCAAGATGAATACATTTTTCATAGCTGAGAACATTCGCGACGTTCTGAGCAGGGGTATCGGTGACTACACGCCGATATTTTTGTCCGATATACCTTACCAGTTCGAGACGGGACGCATTCCGGTCGATGTGGCTTTAATAAGTGTTACGGCGCCCGATGCGAACGGTTTGTGCAGCCTCGGAGTTTCGGTCGATATAGTCAAATCGGCTGCTGCCAATTCGAAATATATAATAGCGCAGGTGAACAGCAGGATGCCGCGGACGTTCGGCGACAGTTTTATTAATATCAATGATATCGATGCCCTGGTAGCTTTCGATGAGGAGATTATTGAAACATCAATAGCTGAATCGGATGAGGTGCTTCGGCGAATCGGGCAGAATATCGCCCGGCTTGTCGAGGACGGCAGCACGATTGAGTGCGGGATAGGAAGGATACCGCAGGCACTGGCGGAATTTTTGAAGAATAAAAAAGACCTCGGTATCCATACGGAGATGTTCGGCGACTGGATTATCGATTTGATTGAGTGCGGCGCGATAACGTGCGCGAAAAAAACATTAAACCGCGGCAAGGTGGTGGCGAGCTTCTGTATGGGGACGCGAAGGCTGTACGATTATATAGACAACAACCCGTTTTTCGAGTTCTACCCGACCGAGTACGTAAACGACCCGTATATCATAAGCCATCACGAAAAAATGGTGGGCATTAACGTCGGCCTGGAGATTGATTTGACCGGGCAGGTCTGCTCGGATTCCTTAGGGTATCAGTTTTACAGCGGTATCGGCGGGCAGGTTGACTTTATCCGCGGCTCGGCAAAGAGCAGGGGAGGCAAGGCGATTATTGCAATGCCTTCGACGGCGAGAAACGGCGAGGTCAGCAGAATCGTGCCGCATCTGACCGAGGGGGCGGGGGTAGTGACTACGCGAGGTGACGTTCACTACGTCGTTACGGAATATGGGACTGCGTATCTGCACGGCAAGAGTATAAGGCAGAGAGTATTGTCGCTGATTGATATCGCTCATCCGAAGTTTCGGCAAAAACTAATACAGGCGGCAAAGGCGCAGAAGTATATTTACGCCGACCAGATAGAGCTCGATGCCGAGCAGGTCAGATACCCGGATGAGCTGGAGTGCTACGAGACGCTTATCGACGGGACGGAGATTTTCTTCCGGCCTGTAAAACCGATAGACGAGAAGGCGCTGTCGGAAATGCTGTATTCGCTGAGCCCGTCCTCGATAAGGACAAGATATATGACGCATACGATGACGTTTCCTCATAAGGACGTTCAGCAGCTTACTAATATTGATTATACCCAGAATCTTGCGGTTGTGGGAACGGTGCCGGGCGTTACTGATGAGGAGATCGTTGCGATTGCCCAGTATTTTCTCGACCCGAAGACGCAGGCTGCCGAGGTGGCTTTCATTGTGCATGATGAATGGCAGAAGAAGGGGATGGGGACACTGCTTTTGGCGTATCTTACGAAGATTGCAAGGCAGCGGGGCGTGAGGAGCTTTTATGCCAAGGTCCTGCCGACGAACAAAGCGATGCTTACGGTCTTTTATAACTCTGGTTTCAAGGTGAATACCGAGTTCGACGGCGAGGTTTACAGCATAACGTACGACCTGGCCGGCGCAGAGAAAATTTAACCACGAAAAAACACTTATTATTTAATCGCTGATTGCGCCCGTCTCGCCGCAGGCGTCGAGCCGAGGCGGACAGAGAACCCAGAGAAATTCAACAATATTTAGCCTGCCGTTTTACGGTAGGTTTTTTGTTTATTTTTAACCGCGGATTGACACGGATTTTCACTGATTATTTCACCACGGAGGGCACAGAGCGGCTGTGTTAGATTTCAAGTATTTTTTAGAATTTTTCTTGGAGTCCATAAACTTTGGTCCCTTATCATTGTATTCAAAATAACCAGAAGCTTACGCATACAGGCGGTAAGAACTACTTT
>Ga0307434_1000774_pt1 | contig 19547 bp, 20 predicted proteins | sample SalMarWE160220MG_FD_202156 | JGI IMG/M metagenome (GOLD analysis project Ga0307434, IMG submission 202156) | Salt marsh sediment microbial communities from the Plum Island Ecosystem LTER, Massachusetts, United States - WE1603-220 | ecosystem: Environmental > Aquatic > Marine > Intertidal zone >... | reverse complement strand
TGATATTAGTATAATTTTATAATAAAATCATCTGGAATCTGTGCCATAGGTATCGTGTTTTATATTATTATATAAGGATTTAAATGCATAGGAATCTGAAATGAAAAAACTAAAAACAGGGATCTTATTTGTGGTCACTCTCTCCCTAATCTTCGTAGCTGTATATGCACTTTACCGGTTTTTTTATTTCCTTGTTTCTGGTGTGCTATCGCTTGATACAGGTGTTGTTGCTGCCATAATTGCTTCAGCCGCCACCGTTCTGGTGTCTGTGTTCAGTCTTATTTACAATCAACGCCAGACCAAAGAACGAGAAATAGCCGAATCACACCGACCGAAGAAGATTAAACTCTACAAGCGTTTTATGGATGAAGCCATAGTAGGAGCGTTGCGCTTAGCTGAAAAGGAAGATGGTAAGTCAATCTATGATAAAGAGCTTCAGCAGCATCTTAAGAATTTTTTTCTCCAGTTTACGGCTGATTTGATCGCTTGGGGATCCCCTCAAGTTATTCGTGCATATAAGGAGTACCGAAAGTCCCCAAATAGTCCTTATATACTGTTTAAAGTAGATGATATGCTTCGTGCAATACGGCAAGACCTTGGTCATAGCAATCGAGGTATACATAGTGGTGATCTTATAAAATTGTTTTTGTCTGATCCCGACAAACTTAAAGAATCAGTAAATATACCAGCGAATAATTCGAAGGATAAAACTGAGTAAAGACAACGGAAACCTTACCTTAATCCTTCAACAAGATGGGGAGATAGTTTTTTTCTTTTTGTTGAATTTTATTGAACTACGCATTTTGGTTTGGTATAATATACTTAACTGGGGGAGGCCCCATTACGGGGCTGCGGAGCTCCGCACGAATAGGCCCATCGGCCAACGTTAGTCCCGAGCACTGTCGAGGGAATCAAAATTCAATTGTAAATTCTTTATTACAAAGGATTTGCCAATGAAATTAACCAATAACCAGTTAACTAATTCAACAATTAACCAGGATTTCGTTGTATTTTCCTGTAAATCCTGTCAAAAACGCACCTCTACATTTGTCGAGAGAGCTCTACAAATCAATCCTTTTTGTGCAAAACAAAGCCAATTTTAAAAATGACCAAATTTACATAACTGCTTATTATATAAGGGGATATGGCATTTTATTCCGATTTTCCCGCCGAAAAAACAAAGCCAAACAAAGCCAATTCAAACCCAATTTTGGCCTAATATTGGCTTTGTTTTCCCCCAAATTGGCTTTGAATCCGAAGGATATCTTCGCTTTTGCGAATAAGTTTAACTTCTTCGCTGACTTACAAAGTAAGAATGCAGAGCATTCTTGTGGACGAAGGACTTTTTTTGTGAACAGCTTGCTTTTCAAAGCAAAAAATCCTGAGAACACCAATGTCAGCGATATAAATCCGTGTAAATCCGTGAAATCCGCGGTTAAATATAATTTTATAAATCCCGTAATCTTGTCTGAAATCTCAGCGTTCTCATCGGTCTCTGCGGCTAAATATAGATTAGTTCGGAACTTGACGGGGGTGGGGGTTGGGGATAGACTTGCGGGCGTGGAAAGAGAAAATAAAAAACCTGTTATCGGCATATTGGGCGGAATCGGCTCGGGTAAGAGTACAGCAGCAGCGGAATTCGAAAGGCTCGGCTGCGGCCTAATAGACGCCGACAAAATCGCACATCAACTGCTCGATGAGCCTCAAATAAAGAAAAAGGTAATCGAGGCGTTCGGCAGCTCTATTCTTAATAAGGATAATAAAATCGGCAGAAAGAAATTAGCTGATATTGTCTTCGCCGAAAGGAGTAAACTTACGCAGCTTAACAATATTATTCACCCTGCTGTTTTACAAAAAGCAGAAGAGCTAATCGAGCAATTTAACAGTAAGCCTGAGGTGAAGGCAATCGTGCTCGATATGCCGCTATTGTTAGAAATCGGCTGGAAAAAATGGTGCGAAAGGCTAATTTTTATCGACTGCAAAGCGGAAAAAAGGGCTGAAAGAAGCCAAAAAACGCACTATTTTGACGAAAACCAGTTAAAAATTCGAGAAAATTTACAGATTTCTCTGGACAAAAAGCAGGCCATAGCCGAAAATACAATTGATAATAACTCAGAGCTTTCATCGCTGAAAAGACAAGTCGCTGAAATCTTCTCAAATATTGTGGAAAAGTAATTGGGGTTTATTATAGAACGCTCTTACTGTTAAGACTCTTAAAAGAATTTAATTTTATCTCAGCTATTCGGAAATTCAAATCCAGTTGAATTAATATAAGAAACTTTCTTGATAACTTAACAATTTTTCAAATTTACAAAGGAGCAGATATGGCTAAGACAGCCACAAAAAGCAGAAAACGAAAGAAACCGAGGAAAAGCAGCGTAGCTGAAAAAGAGCTCGCCGAAGGTGCGGTTGCGGCCGAAGAGGCAAAAACAGAACCTTCAGAAAAAACCAAGGAAGAAATGACGAAAAAAGAGCTTGAAGAATCGACGCACGCCAAGTACGAGCGGATTAAAAAGGGAAACCTGTACCTGACCGATTTGCAAAAGCTCGACGTCGCTGAACTGCACGACCTTGCGAAAAAAGAGAAAATCACCGACTACAGCGCACTTAAAAAGCAGGACCTCATCTTCAGGATTCTCAAGGAGCGTATCCAGCAGAACGGCCTGCTGTACGGTGAAGGCGTTCTTGAAGTGCTGCCGGACGGCTATGGTTTTTTGCGTAATCCCGATTACAATTACCTTTCGAGCCCGGACGATATATACGTCTCTCCATCGCAAATCAAGCGTTTCGGTCTGCGGACGGGCAATATAGTTTCGGGCCAAATTCGGCCTCCAAAAGATTCGGAAAAATACTTTGCCCTGCTTCGAGTCGAGGCAATCAACTATGAGAACCCCGACAACCTCGCAGAAAAAGTGGTATTCAGCGACCTGACGCCGCTGCACCCGGAACAAAGGATAATTCTCGAAACATCGGCTGAAGAGCTTAATATGCGTATAATCGATTTGATAACACCGGTCGGTATGGGGCAGCGCGGGCTGATTGTCGCACCGCCGAGAACCGGAAAGACCATCCTGCTGCAAAAAATCGCTAACGCAATAAGCACAAATTATCCCGACGTCAGACTTATCGTCCTGCTTATTGACGAGCGTCCCGAAGAGGTTACAGAGATGGAACGCAAAACGGCCGCCGACGTCGAGGTCATAAGCTCGACTTTCGACGAGCCCGCAGCCCGTCACTGCCAGGTGGCAGAGGTGGTAATCGAAAAGGCCAAGCGCCTGGTGGAATACGGCGAGAATGTCGTTATCCTGCTGGACTCGATAACGCGTCTTGCCCGTGCGTATAATACGGAGATGCCGCATTCGGGTAAAATACTTACCGGCGGTGTCGATGCAGGCGCTATGCAGATGCCGAAGAAATTCTTCGGAGCGGCGAGAAACGTCGAACACGGCGGGTCTCTGACAATCTTTGCAACTGCACTTATCGATACAGGCTCGAAAATGGACGAGGTCATCTTCGAGGAGTTCAAGGCGACCGGCAATATGGAGCTTCACTTAGACAGGCGGCTTGTGGATAAGCGTGTCTGGCCTTCCATCGATATAAGCAGAAGCGGAACGAGAAGAGAAGAGCTGCTGCTTGATAAAAAGGAGCTCGAGCTGGTTTATCGGCTGAGAAGAGTGCTGAGTGACCTGAATCCAATCGAAGCGGTAGAGCTGCTAAAAGGCAGACTCGCCAAGTGCCGTTCAAACGCCGAGTTTTTGATGACGATGAACATAGATTAAAAACAGCTATATAAATTCGAGGCGGGCGGCAATTTGTATTCGGTGCCAGGGTAAAAAACAACAGCATTGCTGTTAATTGTTGTCTTTACAACAAAAGCCTTTTTTACTAATATGTAATTCCGGTTTGCGGGTGGGGTAGAGGCCGCATTGAGCGGTTCGACTATGACCACCACAGCCGGAATTTTTGTTATCCGGAAATGCTTTGTAGAAAAAAAACTGGTTAAGCTGTCATTCCGCACTTGATGCGGAATCCAGACCATTGAAAAGATAGATTCCTGCTTGCGCAGGAATGACAATAGAAGTGTTTTCTACAAGGTAACCTGGAAACGGCATTCGAAGGACAATTATGAAAGAAAAATTGTCGAAAGTTTATAAGCCGAAAGAAATCGAAAAGCAGGCTGAGGCAATCTGGGTCAAGGGCAAATATTTTCACGCTTTAACCAAAGCCGAGGGCAAATCTGAGAAGTCTAAAAATTACTGTATTGTGATACCGCCGCCGAACGTTACGGCCCCGCTTCATCTCGGCCATGCGCTTAATAATACGCTGCAGGATATCCTGATTCGCTTTCGGCGGATGCAGGGCTTTAATACGCTGTGGCTTCCGGGGACGGACCACGCAGGTATAGCAACGCAGACGGTTGTCGAAAAAAGAATACTTGCTGAAGAAGGCAAACGGCGAACAGATTTCGAAAGGGAGGAATTCGTCGCGCGTGTGCAGGCGTGGAAGGACGAATACGAGGCGACGATAATCGAGCAGCTAAAGGCAATGGGGTGCTCGTGCGACTGGCAGCGGACGCGGTTTACAATGGATGACATTTGCGCCAAGGCCGTCCGGGCAGCGTTCTTCAAGCTGTTCAAGGAAGGGCTTATCTACCGCGGCAAACGCTTGGTAAACTGGGACCCGGCAACGCAGACGGTGCTGGCAGACGACGAGGTCGAGCATGAAACAATAAAGGGACACTTCTGGTATATGAAGTATCCGCTTGAAGAACCTGTTGAGATTGAAGGAAAAATTATCGAGCACATAACGGTTGCGACGACACGGCCTGAAACGATGCTCGGTGACACAGCAGTTGCGATGAACCCGGCGGACCCGCGGGCAAAAGAGCTTGTCGGCAAAAAAGTTAGACTGCCGATAGTCGGCAGGATTATACCCATCATCGCCGATGAGCACGTCGTTCTGCGCGGCAAACACGGGCAAGATGCCCGTGCCACAGACGAGAAGGCGAAATTTTCCACCGGCTTTTTGAAAGTAACGCCTGCTCACGACCCGGATGACTGGGAAATCGGCCAACGAAATAATCTCGAAGTCATAAACGTACTTGCACCGGACGGCAGTATCAGTGACAAACACGGCTGGTCAGACTGGGAGAAGATTAAAAATCCCGATGTCGAGAACCTTATTGGAATGGACCGATTCGAGGCGAGAGAGGCTGTTGTCGAATGGTTCCGGCAGGAAAAGCTCTTAGAAGATGTGCGTGAATATACACACGAGGTCGGCCACAGCTACCGAAGCCATGTTCCAATCGAGCCTTATCTTTCCGACCAGTGGTATATCGCAGTTAAAAAACCGATTGAGCATTTGGCAGAAAAATTCGGCAGCGGTTTAATCGAAGGAACCGATGTGCCGGTGAATTCACTTGCGGGATTAGCATTAAAACCTCTTCTTGACGGCAGGTTGCGTTTTATCCCTGAAAGATACGCTAAAACATACCAAAGCTGGCTCGAGAACCTGCGTGACTGGCCTATCAGCAGACAGTTGTGGTGGGGACACAGGATACCGATTTGGCGAAAATCTGTTTCAGATGACAGCCAGTATAATATTCTAAAACAAGTACTCCAGTTATTTGCGAAAAATATCAAAAACAAGAGTGTTCATTTTAGAAGCTGGGGTTTATTAACACAAACAGAAATAAGCTTAAAAACAACAAAAAAAGGGAGCGTGGAAGAACCATACGATATTTGCGCTTGCCTTCTTAATGACAATGACGAAATCGAAAAAGACCTTAAGGATCAAGGATTTGAGAGAGACACTGACGTTCTTGATACGTGGTTTTCGTCAGCGTTGTGGCCTTTTAGTACGATGGGCTGGCCTGAAGAAACGGGCGAATTGGAAGAATTTTACCCGACGGATGTTCTGTGCACCGCGCGCGAGATTATAACACTGTGGGTATCGAGAATGGTGATGATGGGCCAGTACTGCAGGGGCGAGATTCCGTTCAGTGACGTTTATATTCACGCGATGATACAGGACGGTGAGGGCAGGAAGATGTCGAAGAGCCTGGGCAACGGGATTGACCCCTTAGTAGTAATCGACAGCCACGGCGCAGACGCGATGCGTTTTACCATTGCTTCGATGACTACCGAAACGCAGGATGTGCGAATGCCGGTGGTGCGAATGACGCTTCCCGACGGTCGGGAAGCGAACACATCGCCGAAATTCGATATCGGCAGAAACTTCTGCAATAAGCTCTGGAACGCCTCGCGTTTTGCACTGACGAACCTGGAGGGAATCGATACTGAAAATTTCGACAAAGAGAAACTGACAATAACCGACAGATGGATTCTTTCGAGGCTGGCGCGAACTATAAGCGAGGTTACAAAATCGCTGGAGGGGTATAAATACAGCGAGCCGGCTTCTGTGCTTTATAAATTTTTCTGGAACGATTTTTGCGACTGGTACCTCGAGTGGATAAAGTCACGGATACGGGATGAGCAGGAAAAGGGTGTTGCACAGAATGTACTGGCATTTGTGCTGGATGAGATTCTGCGGTTGCTGCATCCGTTCGCGCCGTTCATTACCGAAGGAATCTTTCAGAATCTGGTTGAAACTGCACCCGAAAGAAAGCTGGCCGGTTTGGCAGAAGCTGAGAATTCAAAGAGTCTTTCAGTTGCACAATGGCCTGAACAAATTGACAATTTCGTCGATGAAAAAGCGGAAAAAGAAATCGAGCTTGTACAGCAAGCAATTCGCACTATAAGGGACATTCGAAGCGGCAGGGATATCGCACCGAAGGAACTGTTGACGGTATCGGCAAGAGCACAGCAGGAAAATGCAGATATACTGAATCGAAACGCGAAGCTCATTGAACAGTTGGCCGGCGCGAAAAACTTCGAGGCAGGTATCGAGACAGAAAAACCTGCAAATGCGGCGGTAGCAATCTGTGATACAACCGAGTTTTATGTTCACGATGCAATCGACGTCGTGGCTGAAAGAGCAAAGCTTGAAAAGCAAAAACAGCAACTGGAAGAGGCCAAAAAAAATCTCGATGAAAAGCTGGCCAATCAGGATTTTGTTACGAAGGCAAAGCCCGAAATCGTTGCAAAAACAAGAGAAAAGCTGGCTGAGACAAACGAGCAGTTACAAACGGTGGAAAAACACCTACACGAGCTGGAAAAATAGTGTAAAATATTTAAAGTGAAAGCGTCTTATATAATAGCGTTGACAGTTAAGATATATTCAGGGTGAATAAAATGGACGTGCAGGCGGAATTATCACGTATAATCATTAACGAGATGTCCGACCAGCAGATTATTGTTCTGAAGGAATGTACGGGCGAGCGGAGTTTTCCTATAGTTATCGGGATTTCAGAAATTTTCGCAATCGACCGCCGGCTCAAGGGCATCACTCCGCCCCGGCCGATGACACACGATTTATTAGACAGCGTGATTAAAAACCTGGGCGCAAGAATCGAAAAAATAGTGATTAACGATTTGCGTCACCATACTTTTTTTGCAAAAATTACGCTGGGTATGAACGGCAAGAAAATCGAGATTGATTCGCGCCCTTCGGACGCAATCGCACTCGGTGTTGCTTCAAACACCCCTATTTATGTTTCGGAGCATGTTTTTCGCAAGGCCTCTGAGTAAAAGTAATAATCAGGGCAACAGCCACAGCGATGCAAAGTAGGCTGTCAGCAACGTTAAAAGCCGGCCAGGGCTTTAATCCTGGCCAGTAAACCACCTCAATAAAGTCACGGACGCGGCCGGCATTAAACAACCTATCGAAAAGATTCCCACAGATACCCGCAGTAAACAAACCAAGCACTACATAAAGTAATTTACTTTTGATACCCGCGAAAAAAAAGACAAATAAAACAACAAACAAAGCGATAAAAGAAATGGCCGTTAAGAGCACACGTGCGCCCTCCAACAAGCCGAAGGCGGCACCCTGATTCACAGCCATCACGAGCGTGATAAATCCTTTGATAACCGGAAACCTTAAATCAGGCTGTTGTCTCAGGAAATCAAAAACTTCCTTTTTAGTCAGCAAGTCCGCTATCAGCCCTCCTGCTGCAAGAGACCAAAAGATGATATGAGCCCACAAATCCGGCAGGTGATTTTTTCCGAATCCAGACAAAAAAACCCGACACCTGGGTCGGGCATCTAATTCTTTCTCCTGCGGTTCTGCCATTACTTAAAACGCGTTTGCCCAAATAAAAAAAGCCAAAACAAAAAACACGGCAATGCTGTTATTGCGAATATCCTTTTATCCACCTTTCGAGTTTTTCCGCACTCGGCTGGTCGGGCCTTATTCTCAAGGACATATTCCACTGCTCAACCGCCTTTGACCTGTGGGCCTCGTCAATCGAGCCATCGGGCTGTCTTCCCTGGAAGATATAAGCGACACCGAGGCCGTTATAGGACTCCCAGTCCATATCGTCTATCCTGAGTGCTCGAGTGTAACTTTCCACGGCTTTGTCGGCACTGTCGAGCTTCAAATAACAATAGCCGAGGTTTCTATAAGCAAGAGAATTGTCCGGCTCAAGCTCAACGACGCTCAAAAGAAGCTCCTTTGCAGGCTCCTTACGATTGGTTCTGGCATAAGCCATAGCAAGAGAAATCATAATATCAGTGTTGCGAGTTTCTCTTTCGAGGACTCTCTTATAATATCTAATGGCCTGCTCATAATCGGCTTTTTCATCGTAAATATTACCGAGCATCTTGTAAATTTTGGGGACATTGGGGTCGATTTGCTCTGCGCGGAGGCCGTATTTCAAGGCGTTGTCATAGTCCTCAATCATATAGGCGCATTGAGCATTGTTTACGTGAGCCTCGAGATGGTCGGGATTCAATTCGCACGCCCTGCTGTAAGCTTTGATGGCACGAGCGAATTTTTCCATAATCTGATATACCCTGCCGAGATTATAATAATCGTCAAAAGACCAGGGAAATAATTTCGTTGCCCTTTCATAAGCAGCGGCGCTTTTTTCATATTCTTTGATTTCCATGTAAATATCGCCGAGCAGAGAATAAGCGAGGGAATACTTTTTATTCAACTGAACGGCACTATTGAGCTTTGCTATAGCCTGCTCATTTTCCTGAAGCTCTGCGTGCATTACGGCGTCGATGTATAAATCGCGAGCCTTGTTTCCACTGCGATGGCAGCCCGAAAGCAGTGTTATACTTAAAAGAGACAAAAAACAAATAAACTTTCCACACGAGCTGTCAGACACGAACAGTTCCCTTTCGATTTAAGCCTTCCTTGCTACAGTTACCTATAAAATCGGCCAAAAAGCGGAAATTTCTGCAAATTATATCAAAGTAAAGACCTATGTCAAAAATTTTATCGACATAAAATTTTTGTTTTGATAAGTCTTTTTCGTAAATGTTTGACAAACAGCGGCAGAATTTGTATCGTATTATGTTAATATAGTTAAACTTTGGATTACGGACGAGGCTAAACCTCGTCCATTGTTTAGTATCATTGAAGGGTTTTTATCTATGGCTAAAAAAAAGATGTTTCTGAAGAAAAAGCCATTTGCTTTAATTATAAGGGACGGGTGGGGGTACAACCCGAGAGCCGAAGAAGACAAGATTAACGCTGTAAAATGTGCAAAAGTGCCTGTTGACGACATGCTTATGTCAGAGTACCCTCATACCCTAATCCACACTTACGGCCAATATGTTGGTCTTCCAGCCGGCACAATGGGAAACAGCGAAGTCGGTCATCAGAATATCGGGGCCGGCAGAATGGTACCCCAGGAATCGGTCAGAATCAGCAATTTCATCAAAGAGGGCAGTTTTTTCGAAAATGAAGAATTTCTCAATATGATTAAATTCACCAAGGAGCATAACGGCAAAATGCACCTTCTGGGGCTCTGCAGCGATATCGGGGTACATTCGCTGCTGAATCATTTGTACGGCCTGCTCAAGCTTGCAAAAAGACATAATATCGAAAAAGTTTTTATTCACGCGTTCACCGACGGCCGAGACTCACCGCCGGACAGCGGCGCAGGATACATTGAAACAATAGAGGCAAAAGCAAAGGAAATCGGCGCAGGAAAGATAGCATCGATTATGGGCAGATTCTATGCAATGGACCGTGACAGCCGCTGGGACAGGGTCCAGAAAGCCTATGAATGTATGCGATTCGGCAAGGGTCTGAAGGCAAAAACCGCGGCTGAAGCCGTGGCGCAAAGCTATGAAAAAAAGGTCACGGACGAATTTATCGAGCCGACCGCTATTATCAATGAGGATAATGCTCCTATCGGCACTATTGACGATGGTGACGGCGTTATATTTTTCAACTTCAGAGGCGACAGGCCTCGAGAGATAACTCGTGCTTTTGTGGAGCCGGACTTTAAGGATTTCAGCAGACCGACAAAAGCTGATATATATTATGTCTGTATGACCGAATACGATGTCACGATACCTGCTCCTATCGCTTTTCGAAAGCCGCCGAAGATGAAAAATATTCTCGGCTCGTACTGGAGCGAACTCGGTCTGAAACAATTCAGATGCGCAGAGACGGAGAAATACGCCCATGTCACCTTCTTTTTCAACGACTATGCCGAAAAGCCGTTCGCCGGTGAAGACCGCCAGATTGTCCCGTCTCCGCGAGTCCGCACATACGATTTGAAACCGGAAATGAGCGCTTACGAGGTTACCGAGGTCATTCTGGAAAGGCTCGAATCAAAGAAATACGACGTTATGGTAATCAACTTTGCGAACCCGGATATGGTCGGCCACACAGGTATTCTTGAGGCAGCGATAAAAGCGGCAGAGGTTGTTGACGAGTGCGTCGGCAAGGTGCTCGAAAAGATTAAAAGTCTCGGCGGCTCGGCAATCATTACAGCAGACCACGGCAACTTCGAGCGAATGTGGGACTTCGAGAAGAATCAGCCCCACACCGCCCATACTGTCGGAGACGTGCCTTTTATAATCTTCGATGACAGCTATAAGGGCAAAAAACTACGCGAAGGCGGCAGCCTCGCAGACGTCGGGCCGACACTGTTAGAGATGATGGAAATCCCTCAGCCGGAAAAGATGACCGGAAAGTCGTTGCTTATGCAATAAATTATTTCGAAATGGTTTTTGAGACAGCAAAATCAAATTCAAAGATTAAATCGGGCTCGAGTTCATAGCTGATGAGAACAAGACAAAAACCAACTTGTTTTATTATTGCAGGCCCGAATGGCGCAGGCAAAACCACATTTGCATTACGTTATTTGCCGCAAATAGCAGGCTGCCACAACTTTGTCAATTCCGACCTTATCGCTTACGGCCTTTATCCTTTTGATTCTTTGTCGGCTCAATATGAAGCCGGCCGTCTTTATCTTCGCCGGATCTATGCGAATATCAGGAAACAGGTTGATTTTGCATTTGAGACAACACTTGCGGGCCGCAGTCATATTAAGCTGCTTAAAAAACTCAGACGTGACGGATGGCGTGTGGTCTTGTTTTTTCTGTGGATTCCTGACGCTGATTTCTCCAAAAACCGAGTTCGCGAACGTGTGAAACAGGGCGGCCATAATATACCCGATGATACAATTTATCGCCGCTTTCCTCGTGTTATGCATAATTTAATAACGGTTTATATTCCGCTTTGTGATAAAGTAATTTGCTATGACAATTCCAAACCAAAACACGTTCCTGTCTTTGAAAAAAGCGGCAAAAACCTGCGTATATTTAATCAGAATATATATGAGAGTATTGTGAGTCAATCGAATGAATACAAAAAAACCCAGTAAGATGGCAATAGTTGCCGGCAGATGTCTCCAGGAAGCTGTGCGTGAAGAATTACACAAAAAAGCGTTACTTGGCCAGTATGTTATTATAAACCGTAACGGCAAGGCCTGCCGGGTTTCAGCGAAACAGGCCCTAAAAATTGCCAATAGCAAATAAACGCATAGAGAAATCAATAAAATGCCCTCAAACATAAAAAAATGTGGAAATAATCCATGAAAAATCAAACAGCAAAACCAGATTTTAAAAAATGGGATAAATGGCAAAGGAGTTTCGATAATATTGAAGTAGAACTTGGAAGGCTTTACTTTGCCAGAGGAATGTTTGACAGATTATATAATCACCAAAACGTTAAATCCTGCCAGAACAATTGCTTTCGTATTTACTTAAAAAACACCTATGTAGTTTATCTGGCAATGGGAATCCGAAGGCTTATTGATAAAACGTCAAATGCGTAAAATCTATATCAGCTCTTAGAAGACATAAAAAAGAGAGCCTGTGAAATCTCTGTTGATAACTATGTTGAATACTTCGACAGAAAAACGTTCGGGAATCGTATCAATAATCATAAAAACATAACCAAAAATCATAAAATAATCTTAGAAGAATCTCGTCGTACCAGTAGAAAAAAAGAAGCCAAAAGGATATTCGCTGAATCTTTAGAAAAAAACAAAGAAATTCTTAGCTGTTGTGATGTGGAAAAAGATATAGATAAGCTTAAAATAACCACAAAAAAGATAACAAAATTAGCAGATGAATGTTTTGCCCATATGGGCAAAAAAACCCCTTCCGCCTCGCTTTCTGAGGCACACAAAGCTTTCGATCTAATGATAAAGCTTTATGACAAGTATGTACCTCTAATTGGTATAGACAAATTCAAACCTGCTGATGACCTTTACAATGGGTGGGACAAAATTTTTTGAAAAAATACTGATTAAGTATTTGAACCTCTTCGGCAAATTCACAAAATGAGCAAAACAACCGCCTCTTAACGATAATTACCAGCCAGCCAAAGTTCGTTTAGAATTTTTGTCATTGGTGCTTTGAATTTGTTTCGGATTTCGTGCTTCGGTTTTCGAATTTGCTTGCTAAATCCTCTTATCCTCCATAAGTCCGCAGGACGCTTTACGGCGGAGACAGAGAACTTTGTAAAAAATCTTTGCGTTATTGGCGAGGTTTGCGGTGAAGAAATCAAGTTATGTAAATCTATTGGAAAATCGGCGGGGAATCAATACAATGAACAACTATGGCACAGATAAGAGTCCTTGAGCAGAATATGGTCAATATGATAGCGGCGGGCGAGGTAATCGAGCGGCCTGCAAGCGTTGTCAAGGAGCTTGTCGAAAACAGCGTCGATGCAGGAGCGACAAAAATTACCATATCGGCCGAAGACGGCGGGCGTAAGCTAATTTCGGTTGCCGATAACGGCTGCGGTATGGACGGCGATGACCTCGGCCTGGCATTCGAGCCGCACGCAACAAGCAAAATCAAAACGACAAAAGACCTTCTGGGGATATCAACTCTGGGCTTCAGGGGTGAGGCACTTGCCAGTATCGCATCGGTGGCACAGATAAAAGCAGTCAGCAGAACAAAAGATTCAAACAGCGGCAACTGCGTGGAGATTGACTGCGGTAGCAAGGGTGAAACAAGGCCGTGCAGCGCAGATACGGGGACAAAAATCGAAGTAAGAGACATCTTTTATAAGCTGCCTGCAAGACGGAAATTCCTGCGGACCGCAAATACGGAGATGTCACACATTACCGAGCAGTTCATACGGACTGCGCTTGCAAACCCGGAAGTCGATTTTACACTCAACTCGAACGTAAGAGTTGTTTATAACTTACAGGGCGGACAAAGCCTGCGGCAACGGATATCGACGCTATTCAGCTCTGAAATAGCCGAGAACCTTATTGAAACCGAAAGCGATGAGAAGAAAACCGGCGTGCATATTTATGCCCTGCTGGGCAGACCAGAGATTTCAAGGACAAACAACAAGCTGCAATATATATTTCTTAACGGCCGATTCATTCGCGACAAATTTATCTCGCACGCAATCAGGGAGGCGTATCGCGGCTGTATCGAAGACAACAGATACCCCGTTATTTTTCTTTTCATACAAATGCCTTACGAAGAGTATGATGTGAACGTTCACCCGACGAAAATCGAGGTGCGGTTCTTCAATTCAAACCTGATTCATTCGCAGATTCTTGCTGTCATTCGAGAAAAACTTTTGGCTGCCGATGTCGGTGTCAGTGCCAAAATACCGGCTGGTGAGCCTAAGAATAAGCAAATCAACGAAGCCATCGCGGAATTTCTCAAGAAACACCGGCCCATCCATACCCAGCAGCAAATCGGCTTTCAGAGTACAGAAGCGGTGAGGAAATACAAAAGCGAATACAGGCCGGGGACCGAATACGAACGACAAGTGCCGCAGAAAAGAAATTTTATTCAGATTCACGATTCTTTTATCGTTACCGAAACCGAGGAGGGATTCTGCATTATCGACCAGCACGCGCTGCACGAGAGAATAATGTACGAGAATTTGTGCAGAAGGATAAAGGCGGGCAGGCTCGAATCACAGAAACTTCTTTTGCCGGAAAGTTTCGAGCTGACGGCCGGCGAAGCTGAAGCAATCCGCAACAATACGGAGCTGATTGAAAAATTAGGTATTGAGCTTGTCGATTTCGGGCCAAGAACTATGGCGGTACAGGCATTTGCCGTTATGCTCGCCAAGGCCCCAGCAGTCGAATTTTTAAGAGACCTTGTGGGACTGCTGACAGATAAATCCAAAACAGAAAACGGTGAACAACTTCTTGACGAGGTACTGAATATGGCGGCGTGCAAGGCCGCCATCAAGGCAGGGCAAAGACTCAGCGACGGCGAGATAGAACAACTTCTGGCCGACAAGGACAGTCTTGAAAGAGCAGGCCGATGTCCCCACGGCCGGCCTACTATGATAAAATTCTCGAAAGCCGAGCTTGAAAAACAATTCAAGAGGACGTAATGAAAATATTCCTGCTGATAGCTGCTTTGTTAATCTTGTTAATTGTCGGCCTGGTAATAACAAGCTCAGAAAAAAACAAAAAAGAAGACATTCTGCAATCGGCCAAAGAGCCTGAAAGAATTGTAATATTAGCACCGAATCTTACAGAGATTGTATTCGAGCTTGGTCTCGGCCCGAGGGTAGCGGCTGTCACCAGTGACAGCGATTTTCCGGCTGAAGCAAAAGATAAACGAAAAATCGGTAATTTCTGGCAGCCCGACATCGAGGCCATAATCGCCGCAAGGCCTGATTTGATTTTAGCTCTTATGAGCGAGCACCAGATAGAAATCACGGAGAATTTACGGCAGTCCGGATACCGGGTCCTGAAGGTAAAACTCGAAACAATCGAGGAGCTTAAAGGCGGAATTTGCGCCATCGGCAAAGCAGCCGGCTGTCAGGAGCAGGCAAAGCAGCTCGCAGCCAAAATCGAACAGCAGCTAAACAGCATTAAAGCAAAAAATACTCACGAAAAAAAACCGAAGGTCTTATGGGTAGTACAGGCTGAGCCTTTACGTGTTGCGGGGGTAAATACGTTTTTGAATGACATCATAGAAGTTGCCGGCGGCAGAAATGCGGTCGGAGAAACCATTCAACAATACCCGTCGTTAAGCTACGAGCAGCTTCTGGCGGCTGCTCCCGAAGTGATAATACATTCAACTATGACGACAGGGTCGATTGAAAAAGAGCAGGAGGCAGCAAGGTCTTTCTGGAGCAAACGGTCAAACCTGCCTGCCGTGAAGAACGGCAGAATCTACGCCGTTGATTCCGATGTGACTTTACGGCTCGGGCCGAGATTGCCCGAAGGCGTGAAAACCATCGCCGATTTTCTACATCCACCTGAAGATTTTAATACGAAAGAATAAAATATATGAAGGAAAAGGTTTTACTTTCCTGGAGCGGCGGCAAGGACAGTGCCCTTGCACTTTACGAGGTTCAACAAGCCGGCCTATACGAAGTAGTGTCACTGATAACTACACTGTCGGCCGAGCACAAGAGAAGCTTTATGAATTACGTAAAAGTGGAACTTCTCGAAAGACAGGCACAATCAATTGGCCTGTCGATGGAAAAGGTCTTCGTATCAGAAAAAGACTCACAAAAAGACTATGAGTCACAAATGCGAAAAATATTAAGTCGATACCTATCGAAGGGTGTAAAAACGGTAGTTTTCGGTGACATATTTCTGGCAGATTTGAAAAGAGGGCGACAAAATAATTTAGCAAGGCTAAAAATGAAGGCTTTGTTTCCCTTATGGAAAAAAGATACCAACAGACTTGCGAAGACAATAATACGGCTCGGTTTTAAAACGATAATTACCTGTACGGACTCTTCAATCTTAAACAATAATTTTACAGGCAGAGAATTCGATGAAAGTTTTCTCTCAGGGCTGGGCCCTGATATAAATGCCTGCGGAGAAAACGGAGAGTTCCACACATTCGTTTATGACGGGCCTATATTTCACAAAAAGGTACACTTCACAAAAAGCAGGGTTATAATAAGAAACAAAAATTTCCATTACTGTGACCTGATTGAGTGAAACCCGTGAATATGAATACAGACATTATTACAGATGAAACACAAAGAGAGCGGCTGAAAGTATTAACAGGCAAAAAGCTCCTGACACAAATCTTAATATGCTCAGGCGTACTTATACTGGTAATATTTATATGCGTCTCAATAGGCACACAAAAAATTTCAATTTCAAAAGTCCTCGATGGTCCGGGAGCAGGTGCCGGTGACAATATCGATTACGAGATATTCATATTCAGGCTAAGAAGAGTAATTACAGCAGCTCTTGTAGGGGCCGCATTGGCGGCGGCGGGTGTAATACTCCAGGGGCTTTTGCGAAATCCTTTAGCAGACCCTTACATACTGGGGATATCCAGCGGTGCTGCATTGGGAACGATTATCGCCGTTATCTCAGGGCTGACAATAACCATCTGGGCAGGCTCGCCGATGGCGCTTTTTGCATTTGTCGGGGCTATTTTGACAATCCTGTTAGTCTGGTATATCGGGCGGTTTGCGGGCAAATCGCAGGTTACAAGCCTTCTTCTGGCCGGTGTGGTAGTAAACGCCTTTCTTTCCGCAGTCATAATGTTTCTCATCTCGATAGCAAAGAGTGAGCAACTCAGAACAACGGTCTTCTGGCTAATGGGGAATATCTCTGAAAAGTCCTGGTCTGTCATAGCCATAGCATCAATCTTTATCGGCGGAGGAATAACAGCCTTGTTCGGCATCAGCTATAGACTGAACGCACTTACGCTGGGTGATTCTGAAGCTAAAAATCTCGGCGTCGATACAACAACAATAAGAACAGTTGCCTTCGGCTTTTCAGCATTTATAACGGCAGTTGCGGTCAGTTTGAGCGGGCTTATCGGTTTTGTGGGCCTTATTGTCCCTCACGGCGTGCGCCTGGTATTCGGGCCGGACCATCGGCAATTGCTGCCGCTTAGCGCTTTAATCGGAGGCATATTTCTCATCATCGCGGACACCATCGCACGCACAATTTTCGGTGCCGAACAGCTTCCGGTCGGCGTAATAACCGCCATTGTCGGGGGGCCGTTCTTTCTGATATTGCTTGCCAGATACAGCAGAAAAGTTGGCTGGTTAAAATGAAAGATATTATAAAAGTTCAAAACTTAACTTTCAGCTATGGTAAAAGAGCTGTTCTCAAGGAGCTTAGCTTTGATGTAAAGCAGGGCTGTTTTCTCAGTATTGCAGGGCCGAACGGCGCGGGCAAAACCACCCTGCTTAACCTTCTCAGCGGCTTGTTAAAGGCTGAGACAGGCTTTGTAGAAATCGATTCCAAATCCGTACAAAACTATTCGGCACGCAAGCTCGCCCGCAAAATCGCTTTTGTCCGCCAGGAATTTATACCCGTCTTCGATTATACGGTTGCCGAGATGGTATCAATGGCAAGAATGCCGTATTCAAGGTCTCTCGGATTCGAAAGTGAGGCGGACAAAAAGCTTATAACTGAAGCGCTGACAATGACCGACACCATTCAGTTCGCCTGCCGCCCTCTCGAAAGCCTCAGCGGGGGCGAAAGGCAGCGAGTATTTATCGCAAGAGCATTCGCCCAGGATACGCCGATTCTGCTGCTCGATGAGCCGACAAGCTTTCTCGACTATAAACACCAGGTGGGTATCTATGACCTACTGAAAAAGATGCAAAATGAAAGACAAAAAACGATATTGACCGTAACGCACGATATTAATCTCGCAGCACAATATGCGGATATCGGCCTGCTTATGGCTGCTGATAACAGCTATGTTTATGGACCGACGATGGAGGTTTTCAGCCGGAAACAAATCGAGAAATTCTTCGATGCAAAAATACTTACAGCGGATATCGGTCAGAGCAAATTTTTTATGCCCTTAGGGAAGCTCGCAAAAGATGCAGGTTTGATAAAAAACCAACAATAAAAGCAAAGAGAGAATATATCAGAACCTCAATAATCATAAGTTCCTTTTCGAGAGCAAGTTACATCAATTTCGATAATTTGCTTTGATTTCCTCAAGTCAATTCAATATACTGTCGAGTTTTGATATGGCCTTTTATAAGCTAAGAAGCTCTTATACAGCGCATAAAAGTAGGCTATAATCCGAATTTCTTCAGGCTACAACTTCTATGATATGTAAAGGAAAGGTAACGAAGTGGCACAGAAACGCGACAAAAAGAAACAGTTGAAAAAAGTAGATACTACCCAAATGAAAAAGAGCAATCTCGGCCCAAAAGAGCTTGATAAGTTCAGGGAAATGCTGCTGGAGAAACGGCGTGAGATATTCCGCAGTGTATATGAAATGGAGGATGAGACACTGAGAAAATCGCGTCTCGATGCCACGGGTGACCTATCGAGTATGCCGATTCATATGGCTGACCTTGGCTCGGACAATTACGAGCAGGAATTTGCCCTCGAATTGATGGACAGCGAAAGAAAACTACTCAGGGAAATCGACGATGCCCTTATGCGTATCGAAGAAGGAACTTACGGTATCTGCGATGGCCTGAATAAACCGATACCCAAATCACGACTCAATGCCCAGCCCTGGGCGAGATACAGCGTCGAATACGCCGAAATGCTCGAAAAAGGACTCGTAAAAGAAGAGCAGTAAATCTCAAGAAAAGGGCTGTTAAATCCTAAAGAACACTGAAAACACCTTGCATTTTAAGCAGAAATAGCGAAATTCAAGTCCGATAAAATGAGACACAAATGCCCAACCTGCAAAAAACACTTTAATGTATCTGCTGAACAAGCAAAATATCTTCCATTCTGCTCAGAAAGATGCAAGCTGATAGATTTGGGAGAGTGGCTCGAGGCCGGATATACAATAACCACCCCCCTTGCCGAAGACAAATCCGATAAGCAGGCAGACAATGACAAGAGATAAAAATCCTGTAAAATTTATTGAAAACGACCGATAATGAGGGTATATACTACGCGTGTACAGATTAGCGAAAAAATGATTATAAACGGGATTTCACGAAAGGACGCAAAATGAACAACAATCAAAACTTAACTGAAGGCCTTAAAAACCCTCTTTTTTTGAAAATTTTCCAGACTTTCCGCATAGCTATCCAGCCTAAAAGCCTGATAATCGCCCTGTTAGGCCTGACTATCATCTGCCTTGTAGGCTGGGTTATGGATATTACAAACACCGTCGTCAAAACCAGTGACGGGACAACCGAGCTCGACATTTATTTGATGGAGCCGGACCGGGTATCTTATTTTATCAAAGCAAACGAGGAAATCGGCTGTG
>Ga0307434_1000772_pt1 | contig 19554 bp, 12 predicted proteins | sample SalMarWE160220MG_FD_202156 | JGI IMG/M metagenome (GOLD analysis project Ga0307434, IMG submission 202156) | Salt marsh sediment microbial communities from the Plum Island Ecosystem LTER, Massachusetts, United States - WE1603-220 | ecosystem: Environmental > Aquatic > Marine > Intertidal zone >... | reverse complement strand
TTGCCGGCGAGGTGTACGACCGGATGAGAGCCGAGTGCCCTGAGAAGCTCGCAGCCCTGGCCGAAGAGATTCATCTGAGACCCGAGGAGCGACGGCTCTGGCAGCGGGCGGCCGACAACATGTACATCCCCTACGACGCCAACCTCGGCATCCACGAGCAGGACGACAGCTTCCTGTATCTCGACCCGGCCGACATGAGCAAGGTCCCGCTCCACACGGACCTGAGGAACCAGAATCATCCGCTCAACCTCTGGCGGATGCAGGTGGCCAAGCAGGCCGACGTAGTGCTCCTGATGTTCGTGCTCGGGGAGCAGTTCACGCTCGATCAGAAGCGAGCGAACTACGAGTTCTACGAGCCCCGCACCAACCACGGGTCCTCACTTTCCACGTCGATACATAGCATTCTCGCGTCCGAGATCGGCAAGCTCGATGACGCGTACAGCTACTTCCGGCACAGCGCCTTCATGGACCTGAACGACTTCAAGGACAACACCGCGGGCGGCGTTCATTCAGCCTGCCTGGGCGGCACTTGGATGGCGGTAGTCAACGGGTTCGCCGGGGTGCGCGACTACGACAGCGGCCTCGTGTTTGACCCCACTTTGCCTGAGTCATGGGAGAGCTATTGCTTCAAGCTCAGGTATCGCGGCCGACTGATCGAGGTGGCGGTCAGACGCGACCGGGCAACGTATCGCCTGCTGGAGGGTGAAGCACTCAGCTTCCTCGCGGCCGGGGCACGGGTCACGCTCTCCCCGTCCAAGCCGACCGTTACCTCTCCCGTGCGACGCCCCTCCCGTGACGACTGAGCAACGGGTGGCGCCAAACAGCACCAGCCAACGACGTGGCTCAGCGCGGCGAGGGCCAATTGAGATGCTTGTGGAGGAACGCGAACGTGGCCTCCGCATGGATCTGGTGCGGACCGTTGAAGAACTCGATCTCCGTGCGGTCACCGATGCCGAGGAACGTATACAATCGTCGCACCTTCGCGTATTCGTGGGCGACCCACTCGTCGGGCGCCACGCCGTCGCGGTGGCCCCGCTCGACCATGAACGGACGGGGAGCGATTAGTGCCCCCAACTCCGCATAGTTGAACGTGTTGCCGAGATCGAACTCGAACATCTCGTACTCGCCCGTGAACATGTAGCTGTAGCCCTCGGTGATCGACGTGTTCTTGACGATCCACTCATTGAAGTCGGCCGAGCAGATGGACAGGGCATATCGATCCACCAACAGGGACGGCACCCGCATCGCGGTCTTGCCGCCGTAGGACAGGCCGTAGAAACCGATCCGCCCCGGATCAACAAAGGGCAGGCCGGCCAGCCAGTCGAGCGTCCGTTCGTGCTGGCGGACGATGAAGGAGAACAGCGAGAGCTTCAGCGGATTGGCCTTGCGTTGCAGCACGCGGAAGGCGTCCCCGCCGATGTACGGGTTCTGCGGTGCGTAGACGACGAAGCCTCGTTCGGCGAGCCGGGGGGCAAACGCCTGATAAGCGCTGAAGGCCCGGCCCTCGCGGGTGATCGTGTCGCGGGCATGACCTTCGAGCCCGTGCTGGCATATCACCACCGGTCGCCGCTCATCGGGGGCCAAGTCGCGAGGCAGCAACAGGATGCCCGAGGCAAAAACGTCAGGGTATACGTCGAGCACGACTTCGTACCCGCGCCACTTCGGCTCGTCATAGACCAGCCGGCTGCGTGCATTCGGCGGCAGGTTCAGCGGGGGCAGGCGTCCGATCACCTCGTCCCACAGATACTCGCGATACGGCCGAGTCGTTTCGACCCAGCGATCGACCGACGACGCGTCGGCTTTCGAGAAGAACTCGCGCCGCCGGGCGGCGCTGGCGCGCACCAGTCGTTGCGTGAACTCGTTGAGCTGTGCGAATTGCCGCTTGAGCCGCTCGGCCGGGTCTACCGCCGAGGACGTGGGCACCGGCGGGTCTCCGGGCGGTTTGAGGGGCTCGCCCACCCGCAACGCGCGTAGCAACCGTTCGAGCGCCGCCGCCGATCCGGGCAAGCCGGCCCCGTCTTTGCTGACCACCAGTTGCAGGTTCACGGCAAGCTGCGGCGAACCCAGGAGCCTGCGAGCACGTTCGAACTCTCCACGGATCGATTCGACCGGCGGGGTCTCGATCACACCGGGCGCAGCGCCGCGGCGACCATCGCGGGCCGGCGGCGGCCCCGTCACCTTTGGGTGCGCCGACGCTTCCACAATAGCGGCCCGCGGTGCCACCATGCAGAGCAGCTCTGCATCACCGAAGTCCTTGAGCAGCGACCACACGTTGCGGTAGATCGGCTCGGCCCAGAGCCCCTGGCGAGGCTCGAAGTACCCGCTGACCACGACGGCATCAATCCGGGGATCAACCGCGGCGCTGTAAAGGGCAAGCAACCCACCTTCCCCGTAGCCGATCACCCCGATGCCAGGCCCGCCCGCAGCGGCCTTGCGGTGAAACCAATCCACGGCGGCCAGCACCTTCTGCACTTCGTAGCCGATGATATGCCGCCCCATCTCGTAGGCGGCCCGGTAGACGAACTCGCGGTGCGGCTGGTTCGTGAAACGCACCCGGGGGGCACCGGACCAGGTGTCCGCCCGGTCGATGAGGGTTGGGACCAGCACCCGACAGCCATTCTCTGCCAACCGCCTTGCGAACTGGGCCTCAGGCGGTAGGCCCGGCAGAAGTCCCACCAGTTGTTCCGGCGACGTATCCGCATCGGGCAGCGCGACCACAAACGCCCGCGGTGGGGATTCCGGGGCGAGCAGCAGACCTTCAGCATCCACACCGTCGAGCACCGGCCACCGGACGGCATGGACCTCGAAACCGCTCCCCCGGCCAACGAGCGGCGAGCGCTCGGTTGTGCTCAGCAGCTCGGGCGCCGGCTCGGGACGGCGCGAGTCCACCGCGCCGATGATCTTGCGGAGCCGATCGCGGCGGGGCGCGAGCCAGCGCTCGTAACTTCCCCGCGAGCTAACGTCCGGCTTGAAGGATGCCGTACGTCGTTCCGCCGAGGCAGCCAGCTCCCGCATCAAGTACCGGTCGATGCCGGCCACCATGTCGGCCGCCAGATCAGTCTCCGCCTCGAGCAACTGCGCGCCGGGGACCACCATGCCGTCGTCGGCCTTCAGTCCGAGGGCAGAAGCCAATACAAACAAGGTGCTCAGACTGGCCGATCTGCCGGGCCGCAGCCGGCACAATAGCGAAGAGCCGCGGGCTTCAGCCCGCGCGGCCTTTCCAGTGCGGTCGCGGCCGCCGGCCCGCTTAGTGGGCCGCGCAGGCTTCAAGACGCGGCTCGTTGCGTTGAAACCGGTCCGTCCGGGCAATGCAGCAATCCACCTGGTCAACATGAAATGGTCCTCCATTTCTGACCACCGGAACTACGCGCCGGCGGGCAGACCGTCAAGTACCCGCCTGGCGAAACCAACAATCGCTACGCATTCATCTTGGCAAAGCGCAACGGCCGTTGTACGGTTCGGCCATGTCTCGGCCGCATCGATTCCGGATAACAGGAGGCGCATGACCATGATGAGAAGGCGGATTCCCCGGCTGCGACGAGATACCTCCGCTGGTCACCCGCGGGGTGGACTGGCTGCTCCGGGAGGCCTGGATGGATGAAGGTGCGGGGTTTGTCTATGCGACCCGGGCCGGGGACGACGATCGGGCAACCCCCGGAAACATGCGGCCCCTCCGGGGACTGGCATATGCCTATAGGGTCACCAAGGACAAGGGAATCCTGCGGGTGCTGCTCAAGGCCCTCGATACGGGTCTGAACCCCGAGCACCAGGCCCGGGATATCACCCAATACCGCCGCTGCAAGGGCTTCCTCACCGTGAACCTGAGCTGCGAGGAAGCCCTGGCCCTGGTGGAGCGGCTGGGACTCTGGCACGATGATCGTCCGGACTGAGAAGCCTGGAAGAAGCTTGACTGAATCCGTTCGTGGGCTTCGAATAAACCACGCCCCTGGAACGTGATAGGCCAGCAGGAATGGAATCGGCTACACGCGAAGATGGGCTGCGTGGTGTGCGGGGTATCCACGGCGTAGTCCATCGAAAGTTGGGTTCAATGCCGGCACGAAGGTCCGGCAGATTCTCGCTATTCCGGACAGTTTCGTATATCCTTCATGAGTTGCGCTGAACAGGCTGGATCACATGGCTGAGACGCACGCCCAATCTTCTTCTGTTGCCAGCAACGCTGAACGCCAGCGGGCAATAGATGAGTTCCTTATGCAGTTTGCGGACTGTCCCGACCAGGAGTTCCTGGCGGACATGATGGTGACCGTGTGCCGATTGGCTAAGGACGGCACGGGCCGGGGCGAGCTGAAGCTGATGAGCAAAGCGTTCAAGGAGCTGCGGTACGCGTTCAAGGTTTTCGCCCCGTACCAGCACATCCGGAAAGTGAGCATCTTCGGTTCGAGCCGCACGCCGAGAGACGATCCCGAGTACGTCCAGGCGGACGCTTTCGCCCGCCGGATGCGAGAGGTCAACTGGATGGTGATCACCGGTGCGGGCGACGGGATCATGAGGGCCGGTCACGATGGAGCCGGACGCGAGGCCAGTTTCGGCATGGCGATCCGCCTGCCCTTCGAGCAGAAAACCAACACGATCATCGCCGACGATCCGAAGCTGGTAAACTGCAAGTACTTCTTCACCCGCAAGCTCCTGTTCATCAAGGAGGCCTCGGCGATCGCGTTGTTCCCCGGAGGGTTCGGGACGCAGGACGAGGGGTTCGAATCGCTGGTGCTGGTCCAGACCGGCAAGGCCGAACTAATGCCGATCGTGCTCATCGATGCCCCGGGGGGCACGTACTGGCAGCACTGGCGGACGTACGTGGCCGCCGAACTGCTCCGTACGGGGATGATCAGTCCGGAGGACATGCACCTGTTCCGGGTCACCGATGACGTCGACGTGGCGGTGCAGGAAATTGTCCACTTCTACAAGCGCTATCACTCCTCGCGGTACGTTGGCGACGCGCTTGTCCTGCGGCTCAATTCGCCCGTCTCACCCGAGACGCTCGATAAGCTGAACGATACGTTCAGCGACCTGGTCGGGCGGGGGAAAATCGAGCAGCATCCCGGTCCGATTCCGGGCGAAGAGGGTGAGTTCCCGGACCGGGCCCGGATCGTTCTGTTCTTCGATCGCAAGAGCATGGGGCGCCTCCGGCTCATGGTCAATGAAATCAACAACGCTTAGGCTGAACGGCCGGCCCGGAGCTCGGCGGCTATGATTTGACTTGGCTGTGTCTATCGCTAACATCAAGAGGTGGATTTATCCTGTTTCGGGAAGGGTGCAGTGGCTAGTCGGCTTCGAGCTGATTTCGAGCCCCCGGAAATCGCAGCGGTCCTGGCGCGCTATGACCTCGGCGCCATCCAACGAGCAGACAGACAACTCAAGGGCTCGAGGCGATCGCCCAAAGTGATCATCACCACGGATCGCGGTCGATTCCTGCTCAAGCGCCGGGCCCGCGGTCGAGACCACCCGATGAAGGTGGCGTTCGCGCACGGGGTCCAGCAGTTCCTTGCGGAGCAGGATTTCCCGCTGCCCCATCTCGTTCCGGTCCGGGACGGTGATGACACGATGGTCATCATCAACGGCCAGATCTACGAGATGTTCGAGTATGTGCCGGGCCTGCCTTACGACCGTTCGCTCGACGCCACGTTCGACGCGGGGCGTGTTCTGGGGCTGTTTCACCAGTTGGTCCGGAATTACGAGAGCGACTGGGAACCGTCACGACGCGGATACCACGACGCGAACATCGTCCGGGAGAATCTCAACGGGATCCCCGCCGGCATCGGGAAAGATGACAGCGTGGTCGGGAAAGAGAGCGAGCTGCTCACCACCGTCTCGATGCTGTACGACGTCTACGAAACGGTGGCGGAACGCGTGAACGAGGCGGGCTTCTACGAGTGGCCGCACCAGATCGCCCATTCCGATTGGCACCCGGGCAACATGCTCTTCCTGGACGGCTGCGTCGAGGCGGTCATCGACTACGATTCCCTCCATCTGTTGCCCCCGGTGACCGATCTGGCGAATGGGGCACTGCAGTTTTCGATCATCGGCGGCCCGGAGGATCCGCGGCAGTGGCCGGCGGAGCTGGACGAGGAGCGGCTGCGCCGGTTCCTGCTCGGCTACGACCAGGAATGCACGACCTCGCCGGATCAGATGCGACTGTTGCCGACCCTGATGATCGAAGCGCTGATCGCCGAGGCCGTCGCGCCCATCGCCGCCACCGGATCATTCGGGCGAATCGAGGGCTTCCGCTTCCTGAAGATGATCTGCCGGAAGGTCCGATGGCTCGAGCGGAACGGCGCCCGGCTGACAACGGTGCCTCAGGTGTAACCACCGATCACGTTCTCGCCGCCCGGATTTGGACCGAGGCATGGACATCTTGATTGCCATTATGGCCAGTGCGCTGGCGGGAGGCGGTTCGGCCGTTGGCAGTGCACCCGCCGACGCCCCCGCCGCGACGGCCCGGTTCCCGACCGTGACCGATAAGCAGCTCGATCAGATGGTGGGCGAGCTGGGGCATCCGCGATTTGCGGTCCGCGAAACCGCAACGCAACGATTGTGCATGCTGGATTCCCGCTACTTGCCGGAGCTGGCCCGCCGCTACCGGGGCGAGACCGGCTACGAGATGAAGCGGCGCATTCGTTACGTGGTCGAGTCCATCTTCTATCGAGACCAGATTGCAGGGCGGGAGGGGTTCCTGGGGATTTCCATCGCCAAGCGGGTGGACACGAGCGCCACCGATCCCGCGACCGGCGGGAGGACGCGCGGGGTGGTGATCGTCAAGATCCTGGAGGGCCTGCCGGCTGAGCGTGCCGGCCTGCAAGTCAACGACGTCGTCATCTCCGTGGACGGGGCAGCGCTGCCCAACGAGCCCAGCTCTCAGGGATTCATCAGCATGATTTCGAGCCGCTGCCCGGGTTCCGAGGTGCGGATGCGGGTACTCCGGCCCGCCAGGTCCCCGCGGAGAGTGATGGTCCCGTTCAGCGGCGATCCGACCCGCCCGATTGACGGGGTCAAGTTCGAACCGCTGCCGCTGGGGATTGCGGTTGGCCCGAGGATCGTCGGCAGGGCACCGGACTCCGCGGCCGCCGGTCTGGCGGTCAACGAGATCATCGATTCGATCAACGGCAAATCCCTCGCCGGTGCCCGCGGCTCATTGACGCCCGAGAACGCGCTGCGGGCAGCAAAGCCCGGCGACATACTGACGCTGGGGGTGCTGGCCGTCGAGGAGACTGGATTGAAGGTGGTTCTCGGCGCCCGTCCGGCGAAGTACCTCGAAGCAACCGACAAGACCGAAGCCCGGAGGCGTTTCCTGCGGTGGTGGCAGGATCAGGGGGGGGAGCTGCTGCTGTTGTGCCCACCGAAACCGCGAACGGCCAACATGCCGGTCTCCTCGGGCAAACTCACACCGGCGGTACCGGAGATTTCCGTGATTCCCTGAACAGTGGCGGGCAGTCAGGCATCGCCCCAGCAGTCGAACGCCCGCGGCTCGTCCTTGGCGCGTGACGGCACGCGGCCATCTGGATCAAGCGGACACCGGCATGGTCACTGGTCGTGAGCCTTGCGTCTTTCCGCTTCCGAAGCCTCCATGAAAACGACGCGGTTGCGTCCGGCGTGCTTGGCCTCATACAGACACTGGTCCGCAAGTTCGACAAGCTGGCTTGGCCGGAGAGCGGGACCATCGCCGCTCGTCCGGGTGGCGCCGCAACTGGCGGTGATCGCGATCTTCTTCTGGCCGTAAGGTATGCGGATTCCTTGGATGGCCATGCGGATCTCCTCCGCAAGGTCGCGAAGCTCCTGGGCCGTTGCGTGGGCTACCACCATTGCGAATTCCTCGCCACCGTAGCGGGCGGCGAATTTCGTTTCGTCGGCGATGTTCCTCAGGGACGCGCCTACGCGTTGAAGCGCATCATCACCAACCCGGTGCCCGAAGGTGTCGTTGAGCTTCTTGAACCGATCCAGGTCCAGAATGATCACGCCGAGCGATGTCCCCTCGCGGAGGGCCTTGACGCAGTCCTCTTTGAGGTATTGCTCCAGGGCCGCCCGATTCGCGACGCCGGTCAGGGCATCGGTCGTCGCCTGCTGGGCGAGTTCGCGATTCTGGTCGTGCAACTCCTCAACCTTCCGGCGGGCTGCCTGCTCGCGCTCGGCAATCCGAGCCCGCTCCAACTCCACCGCCATGGTGAGTTGGGCGAGTTGGGCGGTGGCTTCGGCTTGAATGTCCTGGTAGCTGTGTGTCGCCCCGATGTCCAAAGAGAACAGGGATGCGGTCTCTTTAACATGGCTGTCCAGCGTTTCAAGTATTTCCTGGAGGACGGATGCTTCGATGGGGAGACCTTCGACGATCTTCTGGTTGACCACGGTAAGCTGGCTGGCGCGGACCTGGGAGCAGAACAGATCGGCGACCATTGCCGCCGCTCGAACCATTCTCGTCAGACCCGCGTGGGCGGGCTCGCCCGGTCCATGCTGGTCGATGGGGGCGTGATGGCTGCTGACCGCGACGCACAGGGCCTCGGGCAGACCCCATTGGGTCAGCAACCCCCCGCTGATCGCCTCGTGGCTCACGCCCAGCACTTCCTGTTCTGCCGCCTGGATCGTGTTATTGCGGGCGTGGTGGGTTTCCAGGACCGGCGTGTACAACTCCCTCGCACAGCGAAAAGCTGCCAACATGCCGATGTCGCAAAGTAGGCCGGTGACAAACGCCTCGTCTGCCGTGACGCGGTTGCTCTGCTCGGCAATCAGACGGGCAGCCACCGCGGCGCTGAGTGATCGTCGCCAGTACGCGGCGTAATCGAACAGGCAGGTATCGCTCTTGTCCAGCGTCTCGACGAGCGAAAAGCTCAGGGCCATCACTTTCACCGTGCGCAAGCCGAGCACCACCATCGCTTGCTGCAGCGACGAAATCTGGTGAGACATCCCGAACAACGATGAGTTGACGACCTTGAGAAGTTTGCCCGTCAGGGCCGGATCCTGCTGGATGACGCTCGCGATCTGGGCAATAGAGACGTCTTCGGCCTGCGTTAGCCTCAGTACCTCAATGGCCACTTTCGGCAACGTGGGCAGATTATCGGCTGATTGTATCCTCTCGATAATCTGGGCCGTCATCGGCACCGTCACTCCACTGCGGATCTTTCCTTCCACCTCAGACCTGTGGGTGCGGGCCGACCCCCCCGCCTCTGTGTAACCCTCGCACAAGTGCCACCGGCCGCCGCCGTTCCCGGTGTGCCGGGAATCACGGAGTTCCCTGGCCGCGCATGGTATGCCTTGGCTTCCGGCAGCCGAAACGCATCCAGCGGTTGGCCTTTCCCAATCCCCGAGACAGCCAGTGTTTACACTCCTACCGCAGGCCAGCGGCGCTCTGGTCTCCATAAGAGGCCGCCCGCCAACTGCTCTCCGCCTGACGTGAAGGGAATCGGCTGGCCGGGCCGCTGCCTTCAGGTCCCTCTGTGCTTTCAGATAATTGGTAGCGCAAATTCCTCATTCTTGTGATCCGAGGACGAGTTATCGGAGCTGACAGCGTCCAAACCCCGGTTCAAATCGCAGCCTGGCACCTCGGTCTTACCGTTCTCCTAGGAATATACAATACAAATCGCGCCCGGGCCCTGCGTAACCATCACTCAATCCTGATCACCGCGTACTCGTTCAAGCACTCCAGGGCCGCGAGTGGGCCGTCCATCGCGATTGGGGAATCACCAATCAACACTTCGACCGATGCGGGCATGGCTTTCAAGTGGATCTTGACGTCGTGAACCGGGATCACGTGCCGGATCGGGCGGAACACTTCCCGCGAGGCGGGTACCTTGGTGCAGCTCGCCGGGGCTGGGAAGACCCCGTCATACGTGTGGTTCAACAGGTGAATCAGGCACCCGCCGCCGTCGAGACGCCAGTAGGTTGCTTCGACGGTATTCGGGGCTTCGACCCGGACCGTCGGCTCATCGGAGACCCACTCGACGGTGTTGACCAGCAGTTGCTCATAATCGGGATGGCCCTGACGGTGGAACAGCCGATCCGGCTGGCCCGCGAAGTAGACACTCGCCCCCTTGCCGAACCGGTTGATCACAATGGAAGGATAGCCGGTGTCCCGGCCGGGGATGGCCGGCACGATGTCCTTGATGAAGTACGTTCCCCGCGGCTTGTGCGTATCATGGACGTTGGCGATGACCAGTGCTCCCTCCACCGCCTCGACCTTCAGGTGCCGGCCGGTGTTGGTGGGCTTGCCCGCCTTGATCTCGTCGATGGCGGAAAGACCCGAGTCGTCTTCGGACAACTCCCGCATCAAATGCCAGATGTCGCCGTGAGGTATTCCCATCCCGCCGCTGATATGGGCGAGGATCGGGTGGGGCTCGCGCGGGGTGACGTAGCACCAGGGTGTCTCGAAGTCCGCCAGATAGCGAACGCCAAACACCTCATCGAGTCCGAACTCATACCGATTCCAACCCTCGCCCGTGTAGCGTGAGGTCTCGAACGTAGAGACCAGGTGCCCACCCCGGGAGACAAAACGCTTGATGGCCTCGATCTGTTCGTCCGAAAGCGCGGTCACGTTGGGCAGCACCAGCGTCGAGTACCCCCGCAGCTCGTCGGCGGTGATCAGGTCGTCACGAATCACCTCGAAGGGAACATGCGCTCTGCTCAGAGCGTCGTGAAAGCCCTTGACCGCGTCGCCATGCTCTTCGATGGGATGATCCCCTTCGCAGGCGGGCGTCTTGTGGGTGAAGGCCAGCGCCGCGTGCCGCAGGGGCCTGGCTCGGGCCATTAACGGCGCGATGGACTTCATCTCGCCGAAGACAGTGCCGAGCGGTTCGAGCCCCCGCGGATCGCGCAGGATCTCCCAATCCCACATCACCGGCCAGGGGTTGGAACCATGAATACCGATGACGCGGAACTCCTGCCGCATATGAGCCTGGGGCTTCGACCACCCGATGTAATAGTGATGGCTGTAGGGGGTGCAGATCACGTTAGCCTTGCCGGTCGCCCGGCCCTCGGCCCTGTCGCGCCGGACCATGAAGCCTTTGTCGCGAAGGTCGAGCATGTCACCGGTATGGGGCTCGCTGAAAATGACGTCTACGCCCGGTACGATCCGGTAATGTACCAGGGCCCCGCCGTGCTTGGCGATCGTTTGGCTGATCCGGAGCAGTTGCTGGTTCACGCGCTCGTCGTGCCACTTGCGATGGATGTCCTCGCGACCGTAGGGCAAGCGCTGCGAGAAGATATCGACCCCAGTATCGGCCAGGCATCGCCGACGGCAATACTCACACCAGCACGGGGCCTGATGATAGAAATCAAGGGCCAGCAGTTCGATCTCGTACTCGCGGAATAACTGGTCCAGGACGTCGTTGACCAGGTCTTCATAGGGTGAGTTCATGCACATCATGAAGCACTTCTCACGTTGCCGGTATCCCCAGGCCGGCCGTTTCCCCTCACGTGATCTCGACGCCCAGTCCGGATGGCGTTCCGACTGGCAGGGAGCGGCGGTAGGTCCCCACATGACCGAGAAGTGGAGTCCCGCCCCCCGGGCCCGCTCGACGACGGGGCCCAATCGATCTTCACCTCTCAACTCCGGCTGCATCGGGAGATGAGGCGAGGGCCAGTATGCCTGGCCCCACTCATTCACGACCATCATGTTGAGGACGTTGGCATTTAGCCGGACGGCCGTCTCGACGATCTGCTGCGGCGTCCATCGGTTGACCCAACTGCCGTGCGAATCTTCGAGGGCCAGGTCCATGATCCTCATGGGCTCTTGCCAGAACGGCTTGTCTTGATCTGACACGAAGTCACCTCTGCTGCGAGAGACGGTCGAGAAGCTGGCCGACCGACGGCTGAGGACCGGAGCCGGCAGCCAACTGTGGGTTCCAGTTTACTCAGACCGGCCGGTTTCGATACTGGTCATGACAACACGACAGCACGAACATGCCGATCAGGGCAACAACGACGCCAGCCCCTCGTGCGGCCGGGCGATGACGTGGGCGAGGATCAGCTTTCCGCCGACCTTTTCGACGGCGGCGGCGGCGGCTTCGACCGCGGTTTTGACCGCAGCCACGTCGCCGCGAACCATCACGGTGACGTACGCCCCGCCGATCTTCTCCTTGCCGATGACCTCGACGTTGGCGGCTTTGAGCATCACGTCGGCGGCTTCGATCATGCCGATGAGCCCCTGCGTCTCGATTAGCCCGATCGCGTCTTGCCTGGCCATGGTGGGCGAGGTTCCTTTCGTCATCTCAGCGGCCGGGGCGTGCGTGCCAGCCGGCAGGAGGTGTTCATTGCTCTCCAACAGGTCATTGTACTCCTGGGCGGAGTGGATGAGGAAGTCGGCCTGATCCGAGTAGTGCGGCCAGTTGACCCCGGCGATGAGGGCGTGCATCCGGCGGGCGACCGACTCGCCGGCTTCGACGGCGGCCCGCACGTCGCCCGCCGAGCCCGTCACCTTGATGCCCATCCCCCCGGCGGCGTTGGATTCGATGCCGACCAGGCGCACGTTGCCGGCCTTGCACATCACGTCGGCCACCACGAGCGTGGCCGACAGCCCGTGCACCTCGACGAAGCCGACGCTGTACCGGTCTTGCGGTTTTGTGCAGGTACCCATTGTCACCGCCCCGCCGGGCCGCGCAATCCGCGAATCACGTCCTGGACAATCTGCTCGACCGATTGCCGATCCACCCCGGCCGGGAACGGGTCGCACCCGCCGACCGGCTGCTCGGTGAAGCCGAACTCGCTCAGGATGCACTGGACCGTGCGGCGAACGTCGTCCAGGTTGAACTGCTGGGAAGGCGACAACGGCTGTCGGCCGGCGCCCATGTTGAAGCCCCGCAGACCCACCGCCTGCCGAACCGCCTCGGGGAAGTCCGCACCGAAGATGATCAGCTTGATCAGATCGAGCAGCTTGTACTGGATCGCCCGGGCTTCAGCGATTCTATTCGCGCGGGCGAGGTGGTACAGCTTCATCACGACTTCGGGCACGACGCCGCTGATGGCGAGGGTACCTCCGTCCGCCCCCATCAGGACCGCCGGCAGGACGATCTCCTCGCACCCGATCAGGAACACGAAGTCCGGGCGGACCGGCGCAATCTCATTCATCATGTTCATGAAACGCGGGAGGTCCCGGCTCGAATCCTTAATCCCGACGACACGCGGGTGCTCCATTGCCAGCCGTTTGATCGTATCGTTGGCGATGTCGTTCGAGAACTGCGGGATGTTGTAGAGCGTCAGGTCGATCGGGCTTTCCCGGGCAATCTCGCTGAAGTAGGCGTAGACCCCCTCCTGGCTCAGCTTGTAGTAAAAAGGAGCGACGATCGCGACCGCGTCGCAGCCGAGCGAGTGATAGTAGCCGGCCGCTTCGAGGGTCGTCTTCACGTTGGCCTCAGCAGCACCGGCCAGCACGAACGCCCGCCCCGCAGCCTGCTCGGTCACGATCCGGACAATCGCCTTACGCTCGTCGAAACTGAATCGGGTGAACTCTCCCGTACTGCCGTTGGGGTACAGCCCGCTGATCCCGCAGTCGATGAGCCAATCCACAATTCGGCGAAGTTCCGGCTCGTTGACCCGCCCGCGATCGTCCAGCGGAACCATGTTAGGAGTGAAGACACCGTGCAGTTTCTTCTCGCTCATGTTCGCTTGATCAAGATAGCGGTCAGATCATCCAGTTGCGAGCTATTCTCCGCAAAGCGCAGGACGTCCTCGTAGAGCGTCCGGATCAGGTCGGCACAAGGCCGATCGCGCTGTTTCCGGATAAGCTCGACGAGCCGCTTCTCCCCATACAGCTCGCCGTCCGGCCGGGCCCACTCGGTAAACCCGTCGGTCAGCAGGACGAAGATGTCACCCCGCTCCAAATGGATCGGGTCCGCCGGGTCCGCGGTCGCGTCCGGCATGATCCCCATGGGCAGCCCGGTGGCGGAGAACTGCTCGACCTCACCCGTGCCGGCGTGAAAGAGCAGCAGCGGCCCGTGGCCCGCGCTCACGTAATCGACCCGCGCGGTCCCGGCATCCAGGAGACCGAAGCAGACCGTGACGAAGCGATCGTCCGGCAGGTCCTCGCAGAGCAGGTTGTTCGCCTTGCCGGCAATGACCGACAACTCGTCGCTGGCCTCGTTGACGGCACGGATCAGGGCCCGGCACTGGGCGATAATCAACGCCGGCCCGATGCCGTGCCCGGTCGCGTCGGCGATCATGAAGGCGAGCCGATGATCGTCCACCTCGCGGAAGTCGTAGCAATCACCGCCGGTCTGATCGGCCGGCTGGTTCCAGCCGGCAATGTCGAATCCCTTGACCTTGGGATTCTCCTTCGGCAACAACTGACGCTGGATGTCGCGGGCGATGTTCAGATCGTGTTCAAGCCGCTGCTTCACCGCCGCTTCGTCCAGTAGCATTTGCCGCTTGACCGCAATGCCAGTCAGCGAACCCAAGGCACCGGCGAGGGTCTCGTCCCGGGGCAAGAACGCCCGGTCGAGCTTGTTGAGCACCTGCAGCACCCCGATCACCTCGCCGTCCGGCGTGATCAGCGGCAGAGTCAACATGTTGCGGGTGCGGTAACCGGTCCGCTTGTCAATCTCGGGGTTGAAGCGCGGGTCGGCGTAGGCATCGGGCACGACGATGACCGATCGGGTAGTGGCTGCCTCGCCCGCGATGCCGAGCTTGGCGGAGAAGCGAATTTCGCCTGTGCCGGTCGCGACCTTGCTGTATAGCTCGTCGGTCCGGTGGTCGTAGAGGAAGATCGTAGCCCGCTCACAGCCCAGGGCGGACCGGCCCGCCTGCTCGATCGTCTGCAGCAGCAGGTCCAGCTCGAAGGTCTCCCCCATCCGCCGGGCGACCTCGACCAGCACCTCCAGATCGTGGGTGACATCGTGGTTCGGGGCAGACATCACCCGTTAACGCTACACCAAAAGCCGGAAAACGCAAGCGGGTTCCAATCCGCCCGGCCATAATGCCCCCGGATGTCGACGCGTTTTCAGGAATACGCAGAGTGCGTGTTGCCCGGACTCGGCCCCGACACGGCAATCCCCGGTCGCGCCCGGTCCCGCCCGGTCGCGCTGACTACGCAAGCCGACGCTTCAGTCGGCCGATGAGCCCCAGGCCGATCATGCCTAGCACCACCGCCCCCGGGGCAGGGATGACGTTGACTTGATAAGCGCTGCCAACGGTGACGTTGGCAACTTCCTCGAAATTGGTGTTGCCGAAAATCGGCTCCACGATGTTCAGCGTGAACGTCTCCAGCAGTGGTGCGCCGGCGCCGATCGACACGCCGATCGTAACGAAGTCCATGATGCCGATGCCCGTGCCGCTCACCAGGTCAACCGCGAACGTGCCAACGTCGTCCGAGGTGTTGGCGTTGGCGGCATTGAGCGCCTGGGGCGTCGGATCCAGCACGTCCCCCGCGTCGTCGCTCCAGATCACGCCGTCGAACGACACCGACTCCAGCGTGAAGATATCCGGCGCGCTGGCCTGGATCATCACCTGCCCGGAAACCAGGCTCTCCGTGGTATCAAGCTCGATGATGACGTCGAAAAACGACCCCGGCATCACCGCAATCGAGTCGAGGCCGAACTCGTCCGTGATCCTCGCGCTCAGGTCAGCCAGCGCCGTCCGGCCCGGTAACGTCAGCACACCCAAAACGACCGCATACAAGAGTGACCTCTTCATCGTTCCGCGCTCCTTATGCTGCACACGCATCCCGTACCGCGCGCGTGTTTCTCCGCAAGTTTTCCTTCCCTCTGCCGCCTGCTCCCACAACGCTACGGTGCCGAGTTCCCGTTCAGACTCTTGGTCAGGGCACCGTCGATCAGGTTGATCTTGCCGTCCACGTTCACGTCGTCCCGCAAGTTGGCGGCCTCGGCCGGCTGGCGGTTACTGCCCTTGACCTTCGCCACGTCAATCAGGTTGGTCGAGCCGTCGCCGTTCGCATCGCCGACGAGGCTGCGAATCTGGCAGTTCGTGTCGCCGCCGAGCAGGACGCCCGTGCCCGCTTTCGCGAACTTGCCCGCCAGCTCGAACGTGTAACGCTTCTCGTCCGGTAAAACCCCGGCGTTGAAGTTGATCTGAAGGGTCACGCCGCCGTCCACCAGGGCCACCGAACTCGGCGTGTACGGGTTCGATCCCGAATCGGTCACGACCATGTCGTTGACATCCAGACTTCCATCCGCCGCTTCGACGGCGTCACCAAAGGTCACCACGATCTGCTGGATCCCATACCGGCGAGGCTCGGAAACCGGGCCGTTGGCACCGGTGTCGGCATCCGTCTTGCTGGGATCCAGAGTGATGGCCAGCGGGCCCACCCCGTTGCCGTGCGTTCGGAGACTCCGCCAGGCGGCGGCCGCCGGCCGCTCCGCCACTGTCACATTGACGGTGATTTCATCCGTGTTCCCGCAGTCGTCGGTCACCTGGATCACGAAACTGTCGGAGGCCGTCTGGCCCGGGTCTGGCTGGTAGCAGATCCTCACCGTCTCGCCCGTGTTGCCACCGACGAATGACACCGTACCCGTGGCCGGCTCGCCGCCCGTCTTGAGCCCCCACGTCAGCGGATCATTCTCCGCATCCGTCGCGCTCAGATCGACGTAGTTCTCGGCATTGGGACAGACGGTGTCCTTGGGGACGGTCGTCGAAATGGAAGCCCCCTGGTCAATCGCGGGGGGAACATTGTCCACCGCCAGAACCGCCGCGTACTTGGACATGCAGTCTGTGCCCTTGAGCCGGTAGTAGTATGTCACGCCGACCGTGACCGTCTCGTCCCGGTAACCGGTCCCAGTCACGTCGTCGATCTTGGCAAAACCGGTGTTAGGCCCGTCCGTGCTGCGATAGACCTCGTACGTCCCGCTTGTGGTCCACGACAGGACGATGACGGTGTCGCAGACGCTTTCGCCCGCCAGGTCGCAGGCGCAGCCGGTGTAAACCGTGACCGTCGTGAAAGACTCGTCCGTCAGGTCCGGCTCACCGCTGTTGGGATAAGCTGCCTCCGTGTTGTCGGTCACCTTGAGGCCTATGCTGTTCTCTCCGGTGCTGAAGTACGAGGCAATACCGCCTGCGTCAAGCAGTACCGTTTCGCCGGATTTATCGAGGTAATCCCATGGCGACCCGCCAAGGTCCCAATCCCAGGACATGATGGTGTCGAAGGGTGGATTCCCGCTCTGGCTTTGCCCTTCGTCGATATCGTAAGAGTCGGATCCATCCAGCGACAGCGAATCACCCGCACAGAGTGAAACGACATAGGGTCCGCCATCGTCGGCCACCGGCGGGTGCGGCGGCGTGGTCAGGTCGATGTCAACCATGAACGTATCCGTCACCGGCGTCGGTGTGGTGTCATCCGTGACCCGCAAGGTCACCGGGTACGTGCCGAGACTATACGTCGCTGAATCCCACGTGCGGAAGACGACGTCCGGCGTTGGACTGGACTGGTCGTACGTCCCGTCGTCGTCCCAATCCCACTCATATAAGACCAGGTTCTTACTGTAGTCGGAATGATAAGAGCAGGACGGGTCAAACGTGACGACGATGTCGAGGTACCCGGGGTTCGGCTCGGCCTCGAAGCAGGCCACCGGCGGCGGTGAGAACACACTCGGGGTGAGAATCAACACGCCAAAGGCCGTCCCCATGTCTTCACGGATGTAACCATCCATCCACCCGGTTCCCCGCCAGTGGCCGTCGGAGTGCTGATCGGGAATCATGACGCCCACGTAGTCGGCGTACCAGTCGGACGTCCCCGGTGAACCCGGCAACGACGTGATTCCCTGCAGCCTGAGCCCCTTCATCACGGCATACATGGTGTAGTAGGCCCGGTGGCCGTACCAGTTCTCTTCCCACCGGTCCGATGTTCCATGCCATTTGTTGCCCAGAAATGTCTTGACCCTGTCCAGGTCCGTCGCATAGGTGCCCGCCCCGAGAAAGCTGTCGTATATCGACTCCCCGACCAGAACCATCCCCACCAGAGACCCGCCGGTCAGACAGACGTTGTTCGTGTTGTCGTTGGATCTGTACGAAACCCATCCCCTGTTGCTATACGAGGTCTGATAATGAAGATACCCTGCCAGTTGTTCTTTCACCCACTCAGGGATGGTGCAGCCGAAGTTCGCCTCCGCGGAATCGAGGCCGATGTAGGCCCATTGACAGGCCGAGTTGTCTCCATAGTTTGCCCCCCAGGCCGCGTTGTTGGCCGCCGTGTAGTACCATCCGCCCCGCGAGCCCGACCGCGGGAAACTGCTGCCGTCAATCTGGCTCCAGGCATACCAGTCAGCCATGTCTTGAACAATGTCCGCGTAAGTCCGATTGAGCACGTAGGTGCTGTTGCCCGTGTCGGCGGTGGCATTCGGCGTGCCGCAGCCCGAGATCGCGCCCATCGCCACGGCGGTTTCATAGTTGGTGTGCCCGCTGCTGTAGTAGCACTTCAGGCCGAACCCGTTCCCGTCACCAGTGCCGTTTCCGTCATAATCTTCCGGGTGACCATGCGTCTGGGCAGTCATGCCGTCAGCGTACATGCGGCTGAGAAGGTAGTTGATGCCCCGTTGCACATCCTCAACGTACGGGTCCTCCGTGGGATACAGCGGCGCCGCTTCCACGTTCAGGAGGTGCCCCTGGACCTCGAACGCCCATACACATGCGCCCGTCCGGCCAACGTAGTAACCGGAGTCATTCCAATACCCGCCCGGAACCGATGGAGACCCTACATTGGTTCGAACCATCTGCGTGTGCAGGTACCAGAGTGCCTTGTCGATGGCGATGTTCGCCTTCGACTCGTTGTTATCAGGGGCAAGTATGACTTTGTAAGCGTCGGTCTGACCTTCGACCGTCAATTCCGTTATGAACGGGGTATTGATCGCGCCGTTGAACGTGTTGGCCACTTTCAGGCTGTAGATCCCGTTGGCCGGGACCGAGATGGTGGCGGGCGCCGGCGGCTGACCGTCCTTGAAGTCCCAGGAATAGGAAACGGTGCCGCCACTCCCGTCGCCATAGATGACCGCGTACAAGTTGACGGATTGCCCGCTGATGGCGGTATGAGGCGAGTTGGGGTCCCCCTGCCACGGAACGCAAACCACCCTGTCCACCGCTGCTGGCGCGCCGGAAGCGAGCATGAGCACACCGCTGCATGTCAGGCTAACGATTGCGTACAGCCGGACGCCGCTTCTCATCGCAGTCCTCCTCAAACCATCTGATTTCTTCCATGAAACGATCCGTGACGTGAAAAGCACGACTCGCTGACGCGGTCAGATCTCCCGCGATGCAGCGTCCCCCTCAACCTGCCGCACGCCCTCCATCTTAACCAGCCTGGCAATTAGTGTCGGCCGCCTCCTCATGCCTGGGAACGGAAGCCATCCCACACATGCTCTCCCGCCGACCCCGGTGTCAACACAGGCAACGGGCTACGTCGGGACAGCACTGAGCCCCGCAGACCACCATCGATGACATTATCCTGTCGCCGGCCTACCGTGTCAAGAGAATTCCGCGGATTCGGTCTCAACAGGGTGCATGACACTTTGGGCGGCTTGTTGGAAGGCGCCGCCCCCAGGTGTTTCCGAACCGCGCCCGTAAGGAAGCGGACCCCCTCTCCGTAGCGAGCCCGTAAGGAAGCGGCCCTGGCGCATCCGC
>Ga0307434_1000771_pt1 | contig 19556 bp, 21 predicted proteins | sample SalMarWE160220MG_FD_202156 | JGI IMG/M metagenome (GOLD analysis project Ga0307434, IMG submission 202156) | Salt marsh sediment microbial communities from the Plum Island Ecosystem LTER, Massachusetts, United States - WE1603-220 | ecosystem: Environmental > Aquatic > Marine > Intertidal zone >... | reverse complement strand
CCAGGAACTTCGCTCGCTCCTTCTCGCTGATGCCTCGGGAGACTCCTCCCGGCACCCCGAAGACCGGATGGATCACCTTGCCCATCATGGTCTCCATCATTTGCCGGCACTCGCGGCGTGCCCGGATCACCTGGCCGGCGACGTCCATACCGACCTTGGCGATCACCCCGAGGATGTTCCGCTCGGCGGCGGGGGCGGTCGGCCCGACGACGAAGTCCGGCCCGGCAAGGAAGAAGAAGTGAATGTAGTGGTCCTCGATCATGAACGCGCTGTAGGCGAGTTCGCGCAGCTTCTTGGCCGTCGGTGGCGGATCCACTTTCCACAGATCGTCAAGGCACTTGGCTGAGGCGATGTGATGGGCCGTCGGGCAAACGCCGCAGATTCGCGGCGTGATGCGGGCCATCTCCTCCGCCGGCCGGCCGAGGCTGAAGGTCTCGAAGCCCCGCAATTCCGGCACCTGGAAAAACGCCCGCTCCACGTCACCGGCCTCATTCAGGAAGATCTCGATTTTGCCGTGCCCTTCGAGTCGGGTGATCGGATTGATGGTAATTCTCTTGGCCACGTTAATGCTCCTCTTGTCGTCGCGAGTGCTTCAGCAGCGATGCGGGAAGGCTGAAGCGATAGAAGGTTCCCAGCGGATCATCCAGGCTGTCGGCGAAAGCGCGGGCCGTCTCCTCGGTATCCGCCTCGCCGACGGAACAGATGGTGCTGAGGATCTTGGTGCCCTGATCGAGGGCGCCCGGTGTGGGCCCGAAGCACCCGCGGCAGGGCATGTTGCCCCGGATGCAACGTTCACCGCAGCCCGAACGTGTTGCCGGACCCATGCAGATATAGCCCTGGGCCAGGAAGCATTCCTCAGGGTCGGGAATGCTGGTGCCGATCCGCTTGAACTCAGAGATGGACAGCTTGTCGGGTTTTGAATCCTTTCGCGGGCACGATTCGCAGAGCGATTTCTCCGGGGCCAGGACCGACCCCTTGGGCGGAAGCTCGCCTTTGAGGATCGCTTCGACGGCGGTGGCGACCGTACTGGGCGGCGGGGGGCAACCCGGCAGGTAGTAGTCCACCTCGATCACCTGGTCCAGGGTTTTGACCTGCTTCCAGAAGCTGGGAAGCTCAAGGTCGTAACCGTCAACCCGGCAGGATTCCTGCGGCAGGGTTTTCTCGGGATTGTCCACCGTGGGCGAGAGATGGTACTTGTTTGCAAGTATCTCCCCGCGGGTCTTGTCGTTGGCCAGGCCAGGGATCCCGCCCAGATGCGAACAGGAGCCGAAGGCCACCACGAGAGGGCACTTCTCACGCAGCAGCTTGACCCACTCTTCCTGCTCGGAAAGGCGGATCGCACCGTTGATGAAGGCCACCGCGACCTCGCCGGGCTTCCAGGCTTGAACATCCTTGAGCTTGAAGTCCAAGGCCACAGGCCATAGCACGATGTCCACCGCCTCCACCACCTTGAGGATATCCTCATGGAGGTCCACGACGGTTTCCTCACAGCCGCCGCACGAGGCACACCAGTAAAACGCAACCTTGGGTTTAGCAGCCATTGACCTCTACCTTCTGACTGAATCTATGCTGACTCTCCGACCGCCGTGGCGGGTCCATTTCCGTTCCAGTTCAGCGGCCCAAGCGCTCTCACTTTCTCGGTCAAGTCCTTCACCACCGTAGCGAACAGATCACCCTCCGAAGCCGATACCCATTCCAACCGAACCCGATCCCGTTCGATCCCAAACTGATCGAGCAGGTTCAGGAGCATGGGATATCGCCTCATCGCCTTGTAGTTACCCTCCTGGTAGTGGCAATCGCCCGGGTGACAACCGGCGATCAGCACACCGTCGGCACCGTTAGCGAAGGCCTTGACGACAAAGGTCGGATCGACCCGGCCCGAACACATCACCCGGATGGGGACGACATTTGGAGGGTACTGGATGCGGCTGGTGCCGGCGAGGTCCGCCCCGGTGTATGAACACCACCGGCACAGGAACCCGACGATCTTCGGCTCGAATTGCGCGTCGGCCATGATATTCATTCTCCCTGAAGCACTAGGCGAGGATGCCCTCCATCTCGGAATAGATCTGCGCGTCCTCGAAGCCCTTTTGCTTGGCCACGCCGGAGGGGCAGGTCGCAACACAAGTGCCGCAACCCTTGCACAGTTCCTCTATAACTACCGAAACGCCCTTCTCTTCGTCGAACTCGATCGCGTCGTAGGGGCAACTGGCGATACACATCTTGCATCCGCTGCAAAGATCCGGGTCGATTTCCGCGGTGATGGGCTCGAGGACGAATATGCCCTTGTCCATAAGAGAAAGGGCACAGGCGGCGGCGGCCGCACCCTGGGCCACGGAGTCCGGTATGTCCTTGGGCCCCAGGCAGGCGCCGGCCAGGAAAAGCCCGTCCGACGCCGCTTCGACCGGGGCGAGCTTGGGATGCTTCTCGAGGAAGAAATTGCCCTGTGCGCAACTGAGTGAGAACGTCCGGGCAACGTCGTCCGCGTCCTTGCCGGGCTTCAAGGCCGCCGAGAGGATCACCATGTCCACCGGCACCCGCCGGGTAATACCCAGGAGCGTATCTTCGCCGACAGCCACAAGCCTGCCCTGCTCCTCGGGGGACTCGGCGACGTCCGTCACTTCAGCACACTTGCCGCGGATGAAATGAACGCCCTCGGCCAGCAGCCGTTTGTAGAACTCCTCGTAACCCTTGCCCGGGGTGCGCATGTCGATGTAAAAGTTGTAGACCTCAGCTCCGGTCTTTTCCTTGACCAGGTGGGCAAACTTGAGGGAATACATGCAGCAAACCCGGGAGCAGTACTGCTGGTAATTCTCGTCCCGGCTGCCCACGCAGTGGATGATGGCGACTGCTTCGGGGGCCCTGCCCTCGGTGGTAAGTATCTCGCCCCCGGTGGGGCCGCTGGCGTGGCTGATCCGCTCGAAATCGAGTGAGCTGATGACGTTCTTCAGCCGGCCGTAGCCGTAGCGGGCGATCTGTCTGGCGTCGAACAACTCAAAACCGGTGGCGACGATGATCGTGCCGACCTCGATCTCTTTCGTGCTGTCCTGCTGGTCATACACGATGGCGCCGGCGTCGCAGAACGCCTCGCAGGCCCCACATTGCCCGGTCTGGAGGCGGACGCAGTTATCCCTGTCGATGACGGGCACGCGGGGAACCGCCTGGGCGAAGGGGATATAGATGCTCGGTCGGGCGGCCAACCCCTCGTCGAATTCCGAGGGTATTGGCCTCGGCGTGCGGGTCGTGATTTCCGACAGATCAACGCGTTGCGCAGGGCAGACAACCTCGCACGCGCCGCAGGCCATGCAGATGGGAGAGTGCTTATCGTAGGGCGGGGAAACCTTCTTGGCAGTTCCCCGGTTGACGAAGTTGACCGCCCCCACTCCCATCCTCTCCTGGCAGACCCTCACGCAGAGACCGCAGAGGATGCAGTCCTCGTTCTTCTTGGGGAAACGAGTATCTTCGATCCCCATCTCGTCAGCCAGTTCTTTCACTGCCTGAACCCCGGGGCAGCGGGCGAGCAGGAGTTCCACCATGATCTTGCGGGTTCTCAACACCCTTTCGGTCGCAGTCTTGACCACCAGTCCCTCCTGGGCGGGGTAGGTACAGGAGGCCTGGATTTGCGAACCGTCCGGACCTTCCACTTCCACCAGGCAGACGCGGCACGCACCGTAGGGTGCCACTGACTTATGGTGGCAGAGCGTGGGAATCTCTATCCCCAGTTTCTCCGCCGCCTGCAGGACAGTGGATCCCTCTTCTACCTCCACCGTTCTACCGTCAATCGTCAAACTGACCATTCCTTAACTCCTTGTCGTGGGCGCGGCCGCTGCTGAACCCGGCTACGACTTTCGAATCCCTCTGGTATTGGAACTGCAGATCCAGGTCCGGTCGGCCGGCCAGTAGCGTGCGCAACGTCTCGGCGATGTCTCCCAGAGGTTTCCGATCGGGGTGGCTCAATTGGAAGACGGCCCTGACCGTAGTCCCCCGTCCGGGCTGGGAGTCTATCTCAAGGTTTCCACCGCTTTCCCGGGCCGCCTGAGCCAGCAAAGGAAGGCCCAATCCGACCCTCCGCGTCGTCCTCGTGGTAAAGAACGGGTCCAGGGCCTTCTTTCGAGCCTCCTCGTCCATGCCACTTCCGTTGTCCCTGATTTCCAGGGACAACAGATCCCTGTGTGTGTCCTCGACAATCAGGATCTCGATCCGGTTCGCCGAGGCGGCGATGGAATTCTCAACGATGTCCAGGATATGCAGCGACAGGTCTTCCATGCTGGTGGATACCCTCCGGCCGTCTTCTTTGCGCAGTGCCTTGGCAATCTCGCCGACGGTCCCCTCTTTGAGGAAGAACAAGGTGGAACTCCTGGCGATGTCCTTCAAGCAGTGAGCATCGGAAGACGTGACCACCGGGAGGTCATCCCACTTCCTGATCGGGGCCCGGGGCGATACTTCCAGGGCATCGAGCTTCAATCCTTCAGGGACAAAACCCAATTGGCCGATGAGGCCGAAGCTCGGACGGTCCACGTGAGAAGCGATAGCGAGGCCGCCGAAATCGTGGATCGCCTGAACGACCTCCTCCAGGGACAAGTCGGTGGCGCCCATCAACAGTCTGGTGTTGACCCCCGCTGGCCGATCGTATTCGTCAACAATCGTCTGGGAGCCGAAAACCCTTTCGTCATTCTCCCCAGACAGGTTCTCATACACAACCGCCTGGATACTCATCAACTCCTTCTCGGTCCTGAACAGACCCAGGATATGCACCTCTTCACGAGAGGTTATTTCGATTCCCGGTATGACGGCAATCGATTCTCTCCTGCCGGCTCTTGCCACGGCAGCGGCGTTCTCAGCCGAATTGTGGTCACATATCGCGATCATATCCAGGCCCAGTGCCCTTGCCTGTCCTACTATCGCCGTGGGCACCATCTCGGGCTCTGCGCACGGCGAAAGACACGTATGTATATGCAGGTCCGCTCTGAGCTCCTTCATGTTCGCCGGGACTTCTCCTTCATAACGTCCTGACTCGCTGTCTCAATCGGCCCGGCCGATTTAACTTCTTCCCGGCTTCGTTGCATTCTCGACGCTCGTAGCCCGGACGCCGAGGTTGTAGAGTGCTCCGACGAGCTCAAAGGCGGGCAGCCTGCTCAGCATAACCGGTATACCCTCAGCTTCCGCTTTGTGGACGGTGTCCTCCTCCGGCTCTCTTCCGTTCACCAGTATGATTCCGGCAAGATCCTTCATACTTGCCACCGCCACGATATTCACGTGAATCTGTAGAGTGATCCAGAGGTTGCCCTGGCGGCTGTTTCCCATGACATCGCTGAGAAGATCGCTGGCATACCCTCCGGTCACCTCGTTGCTGAGGCTGCCGCGGGCCGACCTCACTTCCAGACCGAGCGTGTCCACCAGATGGGCCAGTTTCATGCTTGTCCTCGTCGGTAAAGAAAGAGATTTCCAGAAAGGTCCCCTTGCCCGGTTGCGAGTGAATCGCGAATCTGTCGCCGCTCTTCCGTATGTTGACCAAGCCCATCCCCGCGCCGAAGCCGAGCTCCCTCACCCAATCCGGAGCAGTGGAGTAACCCGGTTGGACGGCCTTTTCTATGTCAGCTATGCCGGGGCCGGAATCTTGAACTTCGACGAAGATCTCGGTCGGCTGCACCTTGGCCCGTATCCTCCCGCCCTGCGTGAAGATAACGAGGTTCATCTCCGCCTCGTAGCTGGCGATCGCCACCCGTCGCACCACATCAGGCCTTACCCCGAGACGCTTCAGTGTTCTCTTCAGCCGGCCGGAGCTCGTGCCCGCCTGCTTGAAATCCTGACCTTCCACGTCGTACTGAAACAGCAGCGCGGTGTCGTCCGCCTCAATGTCTTCAAAGATGTAACTTGCCCGGTGACGGTGGATTTGTTCTTTCCGATGATAGTCGATCTCAAGTTTCTTGAGCAGCCCCTCAATCACGTCTCCCTTTGTCAGGATGCCTACCAGTTTCCCACTCGTGCGATCAACTACCGGGAATCTTCCCAAGCCGGACTTCTCGAACTTGCCGATCGCCAGGACCAGCGGGTCATCATCGTGCAGGGTATCAAGTTTCCCGGTCATCCGCTCCTGAATCGCACAGTCCTCGTGTCTGTCGGCCAACCACTTAATAAAATCCTCGACGCTGATAAGACCCACCAAGCGGTCCTTATCGACCACCGGGAGTCCTGAGATGCGATTGCGCTGCAGTACATTCCTCAGCTCGCTCATGCAGTCTTTCGGGCCGACCGTAATGACGTTCCTGGTCATCACCTCGCCGACCTTCATCTCGTAAACCATTTCCTGGGTTATCGGTATTTGCGTATCCGGGCTCACGTGGATAACCTTGTTGAACTCAACCGCTTTGTTCGGAACACCCCTTCAAGCCGCTCCGATAGAGACGGCCGCAGCTTTCAAACATCGGCAGTTCAGTGGCCAACAGCGGCAGGTTACTTCTCGCGGCCAATTTGGTGGTCTCCTCCGGCGGCGTCTTTCCCCGCACAAAACAGATTGCCACGACGTCCGCCATATCGGCGGTGCGAACAACCTGCGCGTTGGTCAGCCCGGTCAAGAGAAGAGCGCCTGTCTTGCTGAAGGCCAATACGTCACTCATAAGGTCGGCCCCGCAGCCCATATCGACATCGACCTTATCCAGCCCGGAGCCGACGATCACTTCCGCTTCCAGGATTGTTTTTACCTCCTCCAGCGTCATCCTCGTGATTCTCCGCTGGCGCTGCGTCAGACACCAGCCAATGCTTCCGTCTTGGCGTTTGGAACCTTCATGACGGCACCAACGCGACATGCGTCAAAGCACGCGCCGCATCTGGTGCATTTCTCTTGAATGATTCTGTGAACGACTTTCCGCTCGCCCTGAATGGCATCCTGAGGACAGTTCTTCTTGCACAGTCCGCAGGCGGTACATTTCTCTTCGTCGATTCTGTATTGGAAAAGAGCCTTGCAGACCGCAGCCGGGCAGCTCTTGTCCCTGATGTGGGCCTCGTATTCCTCGCGGAAAAAGCGTATGGTACTCAGGACTGGATTGGGTGCCGTACCTCCGAGTGCACAAAGTGAGGCGTCCTTTACCGCGTGGGACAGCTCCTCAAGAAGATCGATATCGCCTTCCTTGCCGTGGCCCTCACAGATATCGGTCAGGATCCTGCACATCACTTCGATGCCCTCGCGGCAGGCCGTGCATTTCCCGCAGGACTCGTCCTTGAGGAAATCGAGGAAGTACCTGGCCACATCCACCATGCACGTATCCTCATCCATCACGACCAGCCCGCCGGAGCCCATCATCGAGCCCGCCTCGGTAAGCTTCTCGTAGTCTATGGGCAGATCCAGCAGCGAGGCAGGGATGCAGCCGCCGGAGGGGCCACCGGTCTGCACTGCCTTGAATTGCCTGTCGTCCAGTATGCCTCCGCCCACATCGTACACGATTTCCCGCAGGGTAATGCCCATCGGAACCTCTACCAGACCCGTGTTCTTCACCTTGCCGACCAGGGAGAACACCTTCGTCCCCTTGCTCGTGGCGGTCCCGATACCGGCAAACCACTCCGCTCCCCGGCTGATGATCTCGGGTACGTTGGCCCAGGTTTCAACGTTGTTGATGTTGGTGGGCTCACCCCAGACCCCGGATTCCACGGGGAACGGGGGTCTGACCTTCGGTTCGGGCGGCAGGCCTTGCAGAGAGGAAATCAGCGACGTTTCCTCCCCGCAGACAAACGCCCCGGCCCCTCGGTGAATCGAAACGTCGAAGTCAAAACCGGTGCCCAGGATATCCTCACCCAGCAGACCGTATTCCCGGGCCTGGTTTATCGCCTTGATCAGCCTCTGCCGGGCCAGCGGATACTCGTCCCGGATATAGACGTGGCCGCGAGACGCTCCGATCGCCCTGGCGCCGATCATCATGCCTTCCAGAACGGAGTGAGGATCGGACTCGATAATGCTCCGGTCCATGAAGGCCCCCGGATCACCCTCGTCGGCGTTGCAGACGACGTGCTTGGATGAACCTTTGGCCTTTCTGCAGAGTTCCCACTTCCGCCCGGTAGGGAATCCTGCCCCCCCTCTGCCCCGGAGCCCCGATTGCTTCACCTGGGCTATTATCTCTTCCGGAGTCATTCTGGTCAGGGCTTTCGTCAGGGCGGCGTAGCCTTCCCGGGCGATGTACTCATCGATTCTTTCGGGGTCTATCATCCCCCTGTTCCTCAAGGCGATGAGCCGCTGTTTGCCGAAGAAATCGATGTCGCTCATTTTCGGCACCGGCGCCTTCTCGCCGGGCGGAGTGAACATCAGGCGCTCGACGGGGCGACCCTTGAGGAAGTGTTCCTCGACGAGGTGGGGGATGTCCTTCTCGGTGAGCATCTGATAGAAGATCTGGTCCGGCTGGACCACCATCACCGGCCCCTGGGCGCAGAAGCCGTTACACCCCGTGCACACAATCGCAATCTCGTCCTGCAGATTGTGCTTCTCGAGCTCCTTCGCGAGCACTTCCCTTATCCTGAACGCCTTATTCGAGACACAGGCGGTCCCGGTGCAAAGCATGAGGTGCATTCGATAAGGCTTCATTGAGGCGTCTCCTCTACTGGCAGATCGTCACCCAACCCGTTCGCTGCCCACGGCCAGCGCATACTCCTTGACCACGACTCCGGAGAGGACGTGTTCCTGAAAGATCCTCTTTGTCTTGGCCTCATCCAGATCAACGTATTTGACCGGCGTTTCGCCCTTGAGTTCGACCGTCATCATGGGCTCTCGGCTGCAAAGCCCGGCGCAGCCCGAGGTGCTGAGGATGATGTCCTTGTCCGCCCTCTGCTCCAGCAGGTCCATGAGCGTGGTCATGATCTTCCTCGCGCCGGCGGCTATCCCGCACGTGCCCATGTGCACGGTTACCTTCGCGCGGGCCTGGCCCTCGCGCAGACTCATGGTCTTGCCCATCCGTTCCCTGATCTTGGCCAGATCCCCGGGTGTGATTTTCGCCACGATCCGTCCTCCCTCAGTCAGCGTACTTCTCGATGAGTGCGGCGGCCTTGGCCGGAGTCAGTTGCCCGTACAAGTCGTCCCCCACCGTCACCACGGGGGCGAGGCCGCAACAGCCCAGGCAGCGAACGGTCTGGAGAGTGAACTTCATGTCGGAAGTCGTCTCCCCGACGCTGATACCGAGTTCGCGCTCCAGCCTGTCCACGATCCTCGGCGCTCCTCTCACGTGGCAGGCTGTGCCCATGCAGACGTTTATTATGTGCTCCCCTCTCGGCTTGAGGCTGAATGACTTGTAGAACGTTGCTATCCGCAATACATGTTCGAGCGGCAGTTGCTTCAGCTCGGAGACCCTCATCAGGACTTCCGGCGGGAGCCAGTTGAGTTCCGCGCTTATGTCCTGGAGGATGGGCACCAGCACTTCGGCCCCGCCTTCGTACCGGCCGACAATCCCGTCTACCAGTGCACGCCTGTCCTCGTCGATTTCTGGCTTCGGGACGTCCAGCGGCTCGAGATAGGGTATGTTCCTGACCAGACAGTTCTCGACGCACGCACCGCATCCAGTACACTTCGCCTCGTCGATGTAGCGGGCCTTGCGCCGGACCTTCACCTTGAAGTTGCCGACGTACCCGGAAACATCCTCGACCTCGGAGTAGCTCAGCAGCTCGATGTTCGGGTGCTGGCCGACGGTGACCATCTTCGGGGTCAAGATGCAGGCCGCACAATCGAGGGTGGGAAAGGTCTTGTCGAACTTGGCCATGTGCCCGCCGATGGAGGGCTCCTTCTCGACCAGGTATACCTTCTTGCCGGAGTCGGCGATCCGCAGGGCGGCCTCGATGCCGGCGATGCCGGCACCGACCACGAGCGTCTCGGGCCGGACCGTGACGCGGCGCTCTTCCATGGGCTTGTGATACCAGACCCGCCTCACCGCCGCCGTAACCAGTCGCTTCGCCTTGGCTGTCGCCTTCCGGCGGTCCGAATGTACCCAGGAGCAGTGCTCGCGGATGTTGGCCATCTGGAACAGAAAGCGGTTCAGCCCCGCCTCCTCACATACCTTGCGGAAGGTCCCCTCATGCATGAGCGGAGAGCAGGAAGCGACCACGACGCGGGTCAGGTTATGTTCCTTTACGTCGTTCCTGATGATTTCCTGCCCCGGATCGGAGCACATGTACTTATAGTCTTTGGCCAAGGTCACGCCGGGCAGCGTGCTCGCGTGGGCCGCCACCGCACTCACGTCAACCGTGTGGGAGATGTTCGTGCCGCAGTGGCAGACGTAGACGCCGATTCGTTCGCTGTTGTTGTTCATCGGTTATCGATCTTCTCCGCTAACAGGGCCTCCACCGGCGTGAGACAATCCTTCAGGGCCAAATCAGTGGGTTCCAGGCCGAAGGCAGTGCCCATCAGTTGGGTGAAGTACAGCACGGGAATCTCACAGTCGGCCCCCACCGCTGTGCCGACCTTGCGCTGATACCCCTCCAGGTTGATCTGGCAGAGGGGACACGCGGTGGCGATGCAGTCGGCGCCAGCGGCCTTGGCGACCCTGAGGATTTTGCCGGTCAGCACCTGACCCGTCTCCGGATGCGTGGTCATGGACAGTCCCCCACAGCACGCGGCACTCATGGGGAAGGGGACGACCTCAGTGCCCAGCCATCCGCACAGCCGGCCCATGATCTGTGGATACTCCGGGTCGTCCAGATCGTCGAACGGCCGGCTGAGCTGGCATCCCGAGTAACAGGCTACCTTCAACCAGGACAGGTCTCGCTTGACCTGCCGTTTGACAACTTCCTCGCCCAGGTCATTGACCACGATATCCAGGAAGTGGCGCACCCGAACGGTACCGCCGTAATCCATGCCGCCGGCCCGCAGGGCCCGGCGGATCTCGTCACGGAGCTTGGGATCCTCGGCCATGTACTTGTTGGCCTTCCGCAGGACCACGTAGCACGCGTTACATACCGTGGCCAGATCGCGTCCCTGCTTCTCCGCAATGGCCAGGTTGCGTGCGGACAGGACGAAGGAGCGCTTGTCGCGGACGGGCAGGTACGCAGTCGCCCCGCAGCAGTTCCAGTCATCGAGCTCCAACATCGTGATCCCCAGCGCGCGGGCTACGCTCCGAGCGGATATGTCGTAGGCCCGGTTCGTCGCGGTCTGAGAACAGCCGGGATAGTACGAGTAGGCCCGAGGGGTCGTCTCGATCATTTTGTTCCGTTCTCCTCGATAGCGGCCATCATCTTGTGAAGCTGATCCAGGCCCTTGATCTTGTGGGGAATGATCTCCAGCCTGCCCCGGAAGAAGAGCCTCGCGGCCAGAGGAATCTGCCCCAACGCTTTCAACGGATTAGTGCGCAAAAAGTACTTCCTCAGAAGCTTGGTTTCGACGTTGCGGCCATGGCCGTCCACCGTCTCAACAAACGCCTTGGCCATCTTGGCGGCGTTGGTGTCCTTGGAGAGCCCCTTCTCGACTTCGAGCCGCTTGAGCTCGTACATGACGTCGGTAAAGGGGATCCCCGCCGGGCAGCGAACCGTGCACGAGTAGCAGGAAATGCACATCCAGGCAGTGTTCGAATTGAGCACCCGATCCAGCATGCCCGCCCGCAGGGCTGCAATGATCTCCCGCGGGCTGTACTCCATCGCCGGGCTCGACGGGCACGAGGCCGAGCAGGTCCCGCACTGTATACATTCCTTGATTTTCTCGCCGTGCGGTATCGCGCAGACGCTTTCGAGGAATTCCTCGCTCAGCTCTTTGGCCTCGGTTGGTGTCATTGATCATCTCCGCCTGTTGCCCCGGCCAGCATTATCATCACGTCTGAACAAGGCACAAATGGGTCAGATACAACAGTTCGCCTGAGTGGGGTAGTGTACGTGACTTTTTTCACAAAGGCAACGGGATCAGTCCCAACGGGTCCCCAGCCGGTGCCGAGGGGCCACGAGGCTCCCGATCCGCTTGGCCCCACCAGGTGAACGACACTGCCAGCGCCCCCACGCCCCGGCGCGACCGTCGCGGCCGGATACGCGAGTCCGACCAGCCTGCCACACCCATGGCATCGCAGAACCCGGCCTTCCATCCCATTTGGCCATTCCGGCAAACCAGTATGCGCGATAAGCGCTTTACATATCGGAGGTTATGTCAATCTCAGGGAATTGCTATTTTTTACTTGACGCGCAATTGTTTGCGTTGTATGTTTGGTAGATGTTAGGTTCCAGTCGGGGCTCCATTGGCGAGCAGCAGCGGGGCACAGAGGAATCGATGAACCTTGAGCCCAATGGGCGGGATGCGGGATGAAGGGCCGGACAGGCGGGAATCAGTGTTCCAAGCGGGCCAAGAAACTGGGTGACCAAGCCAGGGTGACGGTTGAGACAGTGGGGGAGCCGCTGGTGCCGTCGGCGCGACTGGTGGAGGTCTGTCTGCGGTTCGGGGTGCCGATGAGCGTGCCCGGGCGCACGATTGCGTCCGGGCTCGCGTTCGGCCTGGAGCCCGGGGCGATCACGCTGATCACGGGCCCGTCGGGATCAGGCAAATCGTTGCTGCTGAGCGAGTTGGCCAGGCATTTTCCGACCAGCCGGCAAGTCCAGAACGTGCAGTTTCCGCTGGACGTGGCGGTGCTGGATGCGGTGGCGCCCACGCGGCCGGTGAGCGAGGCACTCGGCCTGTTGACCGCCTGCGGGCTGGGCGAACCGATGCTGTGGATTCGGCGGTTCGGCCACCTCTCGGACGGTGAGCGCTTCCGGGCGAGACTGGCGCGGGCGATTTCCCTGCACCGCCGGAGCAGTGCGTCGGGCCCCCTGCTGTGCGACGAGTTCGGGGCCATCCTCCACCGGCGGCTGGCCAAGGCGGTTGCCTTCAACCTCCGGAAGCTGGCATCGAGGGAAAGTCTGACGCTGGTGGTAGCCACCGGCCGGGACGATCTGGAAAGGGACCTTCACCCGGATCGGATCGTCCGGCTCGGGGGTGCGGAGCCGGTGGTCGAGGAGCGGTCGGTCAGCGGCGCGGAGCCACAATCAGCGGCGGCGAGACGACCCGATCGAACGAGACGGAATACGATCTCATTCGCGCGGGAGCTGCGAATCGAACGGGGTACGCTGCGCGACTACGGCGGGTTCTCGGGCATGCACTACCGGCAGCGAGATCAGGTCGGGTTCGTAGACAAAGTGTTCGTGATGCGGCACGGGGTGGGCGGGGAACCCCTGGGCGTGGTGGTGTACGGGCATCCGCTACTGGAGTTGGCGCTCCGCAACCGGGTGACCCGCGGGCGCTTTGTTCGTCAGGCAAGACGGCTGAACCGCGAGCTGCGGGTGCTCAAACGGCTGGTGATCCACCCGGACGTGCGGGGATGCGGGCTGGGTCACTGGCTGGTGCGGCGAACGCTGCCATTGGTGCGGACGCGGTACGTGGAGTGTCTGGCGGCGATGGGGGCGATCAATCCGGTGTTCGAGAAGGCGGGGATGCGGCGGGTCGGGGTGTGCCGACCGCCCGCGAGTCTGGACGAGACGGTGGCAAAGCTCCGGGCGGCGGGGGCGGACCCGCTGGCCGCCGATTTCGTCTCGCAGGTGTGCCGACGGGCCTCGCTGCGCCGACTGGTGGCGGCGTCGGTGCACACGTGGTACCGCTCCACGACGGGGGGCGGAGAGCAGAGGGTGGCCCGGCAATCCCCGACCACCCTGGCGCGGACGTTTCGTCAACTGGCTGGCTCGCAACCGGTGTACTTCATCTGGGCCCAAGACCAAGAGGCCTGGGCACTGATCGAACGTGGAATGAGGAATGACGAATGAGAAATGATGAACGGGGCATGAGCGATCCTGGCTCGGGGGGAGAATGCGGCGGAAGCTCGGGAATGAACACGCAGGCTACGCTAATCCGTCGCTCGTCATTCATCATTCTGAATTCACCCGATTATCCCTCCTCCGGGGTGGCAGGGAGCGGGAGTGGCGCTCCGCTCCCGGCCATCCCCCCGCCTTGTCGTTTGGCGCGAAGAGGCAAGCGGGCCCGAGTGGGTGGATCGCGGAGCGGCCAGGTCGGTGGGAGCATCTTCCCCCGGGGGCGGAACACCGCGCATGTTGTATTGGAGGGGGAAGTCGGGTCTGCAGGCGGAGAAGTTGGGGGTGCATGATGGATCTTGCGGGTGTACTACGGCGCGGGGTGAAACCTCTGGCGTCGCGAAAGGTGCGGGTGGCACTGGCCACGGTTCTGGCGGCGTACGCGGCGGAATACGGCCTGGGTGTGAGTGAGGAGATCGTGTTGACGATCCTGAGCGTGGGCGTGGCATTGATCCTGGGGATCGCCCACGAGGATCGCGGAAGCAAGGGCGCCGACCGAACGTAACAACGGAGTCCGGCTGAGGTGATGTGATGAGGGCTTGGGAGTTGTCAGAGTTGCCCGGTGTTGAGGGGTCGGGGCTCAGAACCCGGCGGGTTGCGAGAGCCCATCGGGAGCCGGCCCGCGGGTCCAGGTTGGCTGTCGCTTTCACGGCCTGGATTCTGGTCGCTGGCTGTGGGGGGGACGCCCGGCTGGAGCTGTCGGCTGCGGACGCCCTGTCGGCGGTGGCCAGCGAGATGGAAGCGACCGTGGCTGAGTACCACGATGAGGTCTCGCGGTTCGACGACTCGCGGGAATCGGCGGTGGTATCGGCGTTTGTGACCCGGGTCCAGGCGGACGTGGGGGATGCCTCTGCGATCGAGTCGCACGCGTCCGACTTCGAGGCCGCCTTGCGAAGAATCCGCGCGGACCGGGAGACGGAGTGGACACGACGGGCGGCGGCGATGGACAACGTCGGCGTGCTTCGAGAAGTATCACGAGGCTTGCAGAAGCTGGGGATCGAGAGCCTGACGCTGAGGGACGAGGTGCGGCGGTATCTTACCGGGTGGATCGACACCCGCCAGCGGGCGCAAGAAGAGAGTGTCCAGCAGGCAGCCCTCACCCCTCAGCCGGAGCTCACCGTTGAGAATGTGGGAAAGTGAAAACGTGGGAATGTGAGAACGTGGGAACGTGAGAGCGTGGGAACGTGAGAGCGTGGGAACGTGAGAGCGTGGGAACGTGAGAACGTGGGACCAGGGATTGGGGAGCAACATGGGAATCTCCAGTCCCCAGTCCTCAGCCTCGACGCCCCGGGCTGCGTTCTCATGAGAAAGCGGGGGCGTTATGGCGGCGAGTGAGGCGACGCAGACACTTGATGAGTTGACGGACGCACTGGAATCGATCTTGGCGGCAAAACGTGCGAGCGGTCGCGGGGACGCAATCGATGCGGTGCTGAACGGGCCGGCCCGGGTAACGCGGGTCAAATCGTTGCGTGATGCGCCGGAGGTGGAGTCGTTTCGCGAGGCGCTGGTGGACGGTCTGATTCGGGTGGACACGGCGAATCAGTTGTTGCGGCTGGTGCACGAGTTGATCGTGCGGCTCGTTTGATGAGGCGGAGACAGTGATGGCATGGAGCCAAGTCGGACTGTTGGTTGGGGTCTTGTCGCCGCTGGTGGGCGTGCCGCTGATTGTGATAACGCTCTACCTGCGGGCGATTCGTGAGCACCAGACGAGCACGATGGTGGAGATCACGCGTCGAATCGAGGCGATGGAGGCGTCGATGCGCGATCTGCTCCGGGCGACGGCGGATTTCGAACGGGAGTACACGACCAAGGAGGAGTGGGTTCGGGAATCGATGCTGGCGCGGCAACGGCTGGAGCGGCTGACGGAGATGATGGCGCGAATCGAGGCGGAGATGGAGAATGGTCAGGGCCTGGCCGCGCAGATCGGGCGGGCGACCGCGGCGATGGTGGACCTCGTGAAACGGTTGTCCAGCGCCGGTTGCGAGGCCGACGGGGCCGCCTGCGGATCGTCCGGTCAGTGAGAGTTCAGAGGTCTTCTTGACGGAAGGATGGCAGTGACGATGGCGAGCAATGGCGGGGCTCGGCAGATCAAGCGCGTGCGGAGCGAGGTACTGGTCGCGTTGAAAATGCTGTATCCGGCAGCCCTGCAGGGGGAGCAGATACTGCGGACGCTGCTGGCGGTGTTCCCGCAACTGGAGTGGAACCAACTGAGAAAGGATCTGGCGTACCTTTGCGAAAAGGGCTACGTGCAACGGATCATCGCCGAGTGCGAGTCGGACGCGCGGATCACGCCGTGGCGGAAGCGCTGGTTCCGGCTGACCTCGAATGGGGTTGAGGTCGCGGATCACTGCGTTGAGGATAAGGCGTTAGACGTTTGAGCGGGGGGTGACCTGGGAATCAATCGTCGCTCGAGGGCTGGTTGCCTTGAGAGACGGTCTCCTGGGTCGAGCCAGATCGCGAGGATGATCCGTCGCTGGAAGAGTCCGACTCGTTATGCTCATTGGGGGGTGGGAGCATGTCGGCCTGATTCCCGTTGACTCCCTTCTCGATATCATCCTCGATTCCCCGAAGCCCCTTCTTGAACTCGACGATGCTCTTGCCGAGAGACTTGCCGACCTCGGGGAGGCGTTTGCCGAAGATCAGCAAGCCGATGATGCCGATGACGATCAGTTCGGTGGCACCGGGCATCCCAATTGCTAGTGTATTGAGCCAAGCGTTCATGACCATGCTCCTGGGCTAGGCCCGCCCGAGTCTTGGGGCGATTCTGCCGCCGCCCGCGGACTGAGTAATTCTACGTGAAGCATGACCAGCCCGTCAAACCGGTGCGGATCGGGACCGGCGTCGTGCCTGGTTTGCGGCAATTGGGGTGGGGCTCAGGGCTCGGCCTAGTCAGGTTCTGCGGTGGGGATCTCGGTTCCAGGCTCGGCGCAGGCGAAGTCGGCAAGGGTGGCAGTGGGATCGGGCGAGGTGCCGGTGGCGGCATCGTGGTCGCGTCCGATGCGGCCGTCGCTGACCATGGGGGTGCCGGGCGGGGTAACGGTTGCACTGACGGGCCAGGCCATCGTGTTGAGGAGGAATCGGCCAAAGGAATAGGGCATGGCCACATAGTCCTGCCAGGTCCAGGCGAAGGAGCTATCCTGGTCGCCCTTGTCTTCCAGAGGGTCCTCCCACCAGAGCGGATAGTGGGGCACACCGGCGTTGAAGTGGGGTGCGCCGGCCAGCGGCACCTGGCGTTGGCGAATCACGGGTTCGGAGTCGGCGGAGAGGATACCGTCGCGGCTGGGCGTGGACCAGGTGCGGGCGGGGATCGAATCGTCGCGCCACGGGTTGACGGCGGGGGGCTGATCGCAGGCGGGAAGAGCGACGGCGATCAACAGCAGGATTATCGCGAACCCGCAAGCGGGGGGCGCGAAGAAGCGGGCTGGACTTGAGGGCTTATTCATGGTTCTTGCTCCAGTTGGTAGTCAACGGCGTAGTTGGGGGCCTCGCGGGTGATGGTGATGTCGTGCGGATGGTTCTCGATGACGCTGGCGGACGAGATTCGGATGAAAGAGGCCTTGGTGCGGAGGGCCTCGATGGCGGGGGTGCCACAGTACCCCATGCCGGCCCGGAGACCACCGATGAGCTGGTACACGAACTCGGCGAGGTGGCCCCGGTAGGGTACGCGGCCCTCGACGCCCTCGGGGACGAGCTTGTCGCCTTCGGTCTCGCCCGCCTGGGCATAACGGTCGGCACTGCCGCTGACCATGGCCCCGAGCGATCCCATTCCGCGGTACTCCTTGAATCGCCGGCCCTTCCAGATAACGATCTGTCCGGGGGCCTCGTCGAGGCCGGCGAAAAGTGACCCGATCATGACGGAACTGGCGCCGGCGGCGATGGCCTTGGTGATGTCGCCGGAATACCGGATGCCGCCGTCGGCGATGACGGGGACGCCGGCGGGGTCGGCGACGGCAGCGGTGTTCATGACGGCGGTGATCTGAGGCACACCTACCCCCGAGACGACGCGGGTGGTGCAGATGGAGCCGGGCCCGATGCCCACCTTGACCGCGTCGGCGCCGGCGTCGATGAGGTCGGCGGCGCCCCGGGGCGTGGCGACGTTGCCCGCAATGATGTCGATCTCGTATCGCTTGCGGATGGCGCGGACGGTCTCGATGACGTTCTCGCTGTGGCCATGGGCGGTGTCAACAACCACCACGTCCACATCGTTAGCGATGAGGGCATCGACGCGTTCATCGTCGTGGACACCGACGGCGGCCCCCACACGGAGCCGGCCTCGCGAATCCTTGCACGTGGTGGGGAAGAGCCGGCTCCGGTTGATGTCCCGGATCGTAATCAGGCCGGCGAGCCTGCCCCCCGGATGGACGAGCAGCAGTTTCTCCACTTTGTGCCGGTGAAGGATCTTCTCCGCCTCTTCGAGGGTGGTCTCGGGGGGGGCGGTGACGAGATTGCTCTTGGTCATGACCTCGTCGATGGGGTGGTTGTCGGAGGCGGGGAGGAACTTGAGGTCTCGTCGCGTCAGGATCCCGACGAGGTGGGCATTATCGGTGGTGATCGGCACGCCGGAAACGTTGTGAAGCCTCATGACCTCTCGGGCCCGGTCCACGACGTCCGTGGGCCTTAGCGTGATCGGGTCGATGATCACGCCGGATTCGGACCGTTTGACCTTATAGACCTCGCGGGCCTGGGCCTCCACGGAAAGGTTCTTGTGGATGACGCCGATGCCGCCCTCCTGGGCCAGGGCGATGGCCAAGGCCGACTCGGTCACCGTGTCCATGGGGGCTGAGACGACGGGCAGGTTGATGCTGATGTTTCGGGTGAGCCGGCTCCTCACGTCAGCGACGCGGGGGACGACGGATGACTTGGCCGGCAGCAACAGTACATCGTCGAAGGTGATCCCCTCGCCGACGATTCGGGCCCGTGGGCGACCCTTGAGCGCCGGTTCTGCGGTTCCGGGAGTGCTACGGGCCATGCAGTTAAATACATGCTGTCCGGTGTCCACGTCAAGGGGTGGGGTGGAGGCGGGCGTTCGGGTTCCCGGGGCGGGTGCGGGTTGTCTGCCGGCGTGCAGGGGCTGGAGCCTGCGGGGCGGGAGTGCGGCAGCAGGCGTGGGAGAGGTGAGGATTGGGAACTCACAGGGGCGGCGATGGGGAGGCTCGGGTGCGACTTGCCCGCGGGGCTGGTGGCTATTTATGATCGGGCTGTCCCGTGGGCGCAACGCGAGGTTGAACCTGGCGGAGGGTCGCCCGGCTCGCGGGGCCGCTTGCCCCTCAGGCGGGGGGGAAGGTCTGCGACGGGTGGTGAGGCAGCCGGGGGGTCGGGAGGAATTCCAGAAGGAGCGCAGGCAGGGATGTCATCACCCGCGAAGTTCAACCATCTTCACGTTCACACCCATTTCAGTCTTCTGGACGGTGCGACGCGAATCAAGGCGCTGGTTGAGCGGGCCAAGGCTCAAGGCTCGGACGCGGTAGCGATCACAGACCATGGGAACCTGTTTGGCGTGGTCCCGTTCTACCAGGCGGCGGTGAAGGTAGGGATCAAGCCGATCATCGGGTACGAAGCGTACATGGCTCCTGGTGACCGGCGGGAAAGAGAGGCCCACGGAATAAGCGAGGCGAGCCATCACCTGCTGCTGCTGGCGAAGAACCGGACGGGCTACCGGAACCTGCTGAAGCTGGCGTCGATCGCCTACCTCGAGGGGTTCTACTACCGGCCGCGGATCGACAAGGAGACTCTGAGGGAGCACTCGGAGGGACTGATCTGCACGAGTGCAT
>Ga0307434_1000767_pt1 | contig 19605 bp, 13 predicted proteins | sample SalMarWE160220MG_FD_202156 | JGI IMG/M metagenome (GOLD analysis project Ga0307434, IMG submission 202156) | Salt marsh sediment microbial communities from the Plum Island Ecosystem LTER, Massachusetts, United States - WE1603-220 | ecosystem: Environmental > Aquatic > Marine > Intertidal zone >... | reverse complement strand
AAAAAGTCGCTTGACCCCGGTAAATCTGCCAGCATATTTTTACCGGCTGCCATCTCACCTTTTAGTAAGTATTTTACAAGAAGCTTACCATCCTGATATACACTATCACTGCTTGAAGCACCATCCGGCCAAAAAGTTATACCTAAAAGCATCACAGCAATTATCACTGCCGCTGCTGCGAGCCTGTTTACCCTCAAATCTATCATTATTCTTATAGTATCCAGGCCGCCTCTATGTCTGGACAGGTCGGCTGGAATCGTGCCTTTAATATCTTCTGCTAGGCCCGGACGCACCGTTTCCGTCGTCCGCTCAGGCAATTCGTTTAACAAATTTTCCAGCCTATCCTTTTCCATTATCATATTCAGCCTGAAACAAAGTAATCTTATTAATACAAATTAACATCCCAAAATGCCCTATGAGCCGATTACCTCACCGTTTTACTTTAGCTCTTTTCTAAGAGCTTTTAATGCCCTGTTTAACCTGCTTTTGAAGGTGCCCTTTCTTATACCCAGCGCATCGGATGATTCACCAATTGTCAAATGCTGCATATAATGCAAAACAATCGTCTGCCTGAGCTTTAACGGCAATCTTCCAACCGCATCTCTCAATTTACGAAGCTGCTCATCATGCTCAACCAGGCCCGGCCCATCTTCTCCGGATGCTTCTATATCAATATCAGCCAGGCTCACAGCACTGCCTGCTAAGTGCTTTCGCCAGTACAGCTTTGAAATATTGCTGGCAATGCGATATAGCCAGCTTGTCAGGGCCCTGCCGCTTCGCAGCTGGCTAATGTGCTTCCAGGCCTGCAGAAAGCATTCCTGCGTCAGGTCCTCGCTCACCTCTCGGCTGTGTCCAAGCCTGCGCATATACAGGTAAATCCGCTCATAATACTTGTCAACGAGCTCAACTGCCGCTGTTCGCTCACCCGCCTGTAATCTGGTTGCAAGTGTTTCTTGCTTTTCCAAGCTGCCGTCCTTCCTTATAGGCTTTCGGGCTTACTTGTCACCCTTTATGATGCGCAAAAACCGTTTTCTGTTCTGTTAAATCTGCTTTTTTCTCACTGTTATCCATATCGGCTTTAAGAAAATGTAAACATGAGGCACAAAAAAAACTTCATACTTATAAGCAGCGCATAAAAAAGGCCGGAATTTGCCCATTCCGGCCTTTCTGAGACAGCTCTTACATATATATTGCAGCTTTATAAAAAATCTTGTACTGTCTCAACGCAGAAACCAAAACTAACGAAGAAAAGACTTCTATCACTATCGTTATTATATTCTATCTGGTGGAGTTATTGCAAGCTTTTTTTTAGAAATTTGTAAATTTTTTTAAATCCTTCAAATAAAGCCCTTTTTCAGGCATAAAATCCGCCTTTTCAGGCCTCCCACTCGTTATCGGAGCTTTAATCGGTACGATTTTCCACAGCTTTACAGGCAAAATCAATTCCAAGATACTCACATAGGGCGATTTATTGGGATATGAGTCGTGACTTTTAACTGCCTTGTATTAGATGCTTAAAAAACATAAAATACCTTGCAACTATCTTAGAACAGGCTTAAAATGCACCTTTTAATCTTAAAAGAGGAAAAATTATGTTGGCCAGACTGCATAGCGTCACTCTTGAGGGAATAGATGGTGTAATCTGCGAGGTCGAAGTCGATGTTGCACGTGGCGGTTTCGAAAAAACACTCATCGTCGGGCTGCCCGATGCAGCAGTGAAAGAGAGCACCGAACGGGTTAAAAGTTCCATTATCAATTCCGGTTATAAATATCCCAGGACGCAGTCCGTAGTTAATCTTGCTCCCGCTGACATCAAAAAAGAAGGTCCCGCATTCGATTTGCCTATCGCTCTGGGAATGCTTATGGGAAGCAATGTATTTACCAGCCAGATTGCCAGGGATTGTATCATTGTTGGCGAGCTTGCTCTCGACGGCAGGGTCAGGCCGGTAAAAGGCGTTTTGAGTATGGCGATGACCGCAGCAGCCAACGGCTACAGGGCAATTGTTGTACCGCTGGAAAACGCAGGCGAAGCCGCCGTCGTCAGTGACATCGAGGTTTACGCAGTCGGCTCACTGGCACAGGCCGTCGGCTTCCTGAACGGTCAATTACCGCTCGAAACCACCACCATAGATATCGAGAATATATTCAACATCGAAAGCCGATACGATGTCGATTTCTCCGACGTAAAGGGACAGGAGTCCGTCAAACGCGCATTAACCATCGCCGCAGCCGGCGGACATAATATCCTGATGATTGGACCGCCGGGTGCCGGAAAAACTATGCTCGCTCAGAGAATGGCTACGATTATGCCGCCCCTGACCCTGACTGAGTCACTCGAGACAACACGCATCTATTCTTCGGTTGGTTTATTACCGAAAGGCAAGGCTTTGTTGGCTACAAGACCCGTACGCTCACCGCATCATACGGCAAGCGGCCCTGCCCTTATTGGCGGCGGAACAATTCCAAGACCGGGAGAACTCTCTCTCGCGCATCACGGAATTCTTTTTCTCGACGAGTTCACGGAATTCCCGCGCAACGTTCTCGAAATGATTCGCCAGCCTCTCGAAAGCGGAACCGTCACCGTATCACGGGCAAAAAGAACTATAACTTACTTCGCAAATTTCCTGCTTGTCGCTTCCTGTAATCCCTGTCCCTGCGGCTTTTACGGCTCGGGCGCAAGACGATGCAGATGCACACCCGGCCAGATAGAGCGCTACTTATCGAAAATTTCCGGCCCGCTTATAGACAGAATCGACATACACATAGATGTCCCCGCGGTAACTTTCACCAAACTGCGCTCAAAAACGGCCCAGCCGGACTCAGCCGATATAAGAAACGAGGTAATAAAGGCCAGAAGCACCCAGGCGAAGCGATTCGGTGACGGCAAGGTAATGACAAATGCCCGCATGGCTCACAAACAGGTACGAAAGTTCTGTGACCTCGATTCGCCTTCCGAGATGCTCCTCAAGCAGGCAATGACCGAGTTCGGTCTTTCCGCACGTGCACACGATAAAATCTGCAAGGTCGCCCGAACCATAGCCGACCTGGCTGATTGCGAAACAATTACACCGGAACACATCGCAGAGGCAATCAGCTACCGTAAATTGGACAGGAAACTATGAAAGTGCCCACTCAGAGAAATATTAACAGAAAACCTCTCAACGTTTTCTAAACCCTCTGTTTGAATTTCTCGATAAAATAAATACCGAACCGAAACCTAACAGAAAAACAGCAGCCGGTTCAGGAACCGAAATGAACAGCTCGAAAGAGTCCAGGGTTCCCGTGTTATTAGGAAACTGGTCATAAATCTGTAATCGCCACTCACCCAAAGTGCTCTCACCATCGAGTATATCCAGGCTATCTCTCGGTCTGAATTGGCCGGTAAAAGGAGCCTGGCCTGCCGCTATTGATAAAAGTGCCTCATCATCGAATATTGTCTCGGTATAATTAGGGTCAGGAAAATAATCATTCAGCTTATACTCATTCAAACAAATAGTGGTCCCTGCGGGACTTACTAAAAGCAACTGCAAATCAAAAGCACTGCTGTGGTTTATATTAACCTTAACATTAAGGTCGCTGATAATGTAATCGTCCTCAATATTTATAATGGCGTCAGCCATCTTTCCGTAGTTTTCGCCCGGCACTTCAGGGATTCGCAGGTCAAAAGGGCCGCCGTAAACATATAACGGAACCGCATAAACAGGGCAAACCCAGCCTGCCGCTGTAAAAATGAACGCAGAGAAACAAAAAAAAATCTTGTGAGCGCGCATTATCAACCAATTGAAAAAAAACGGCTCTTCTAATTAGGTAAGTTCACCCCTCTTGAAAACTATTATCACCACAATGCGCAAAAAAGCAAGAAAAAAATCATTTTTTTTTACAGCAAAATTTGATTGAAAAACGGATAAAACAAATGTCGAAACGAAAAATAAACAAAGCTCTGGTAACAAAAAGGCATATGAATGAGATCAATTAAACGCCGGATGTTATCGATAGTTGCCTATTCGACCTCGACGACCGAATTAAAACCTCCAAACGGATTCAGCTCGGTCCGCTCATTATAGGGGTCCTGCTGCCAATGCCCGTCAACAACGAGACGATATTGATGCTTTCCAGGCGGCAGAGACACTTTCGTCTGCCAGATGCCGCTGTCGCCGACCTTCTGCATCTCAGTCTTTTCCGGCTGCCAATTATTGAAGTCACCGGCAATCTGAACCTTGCTGGCACGAGGATAAAGGGTTACAAACACCACAGCGGCATTCATTTGGCTGACTCCGTAATAATCCGAAAGCTTCTCTTCGGTGCTGAGTGAGACTGCCGGCGTCTCGGGCTCAGCCGGCATCTCAGGTTCAGCCTGCATCTCAGGTTCAATCCTGATAATCTCTTCAGCAGGTTTTGAAACATCCGCAGACTCGAAAGAGTCAGATTCACTCTGCTCTTCAGCTATACCGGCAGGCGGGCTGATTGAGACAGGTTTTGCTATAGCTACCGGCTCAGTCTGGACACCCGATTCCTCCTCTACCGATCGTCTATCAACAACCGGTTCCATCTGGGCTGGTAATTCTTCCTCCACTATCGGCTTATCAACAACCGGTCCCGTCTGCGCTGGTAACTCTTCCCCCACTGCCGGTTCTTCAACAACCGGCTCCTCTGCTGCCAAAGCAGGCCTCGCAGATTTCAGCAGCTCATCTGCACTGCTGCTGATATCATCGAGCTGGCTCGACAAAGAGTTAACAAGCTCGCGCCGCTGCTGCATACTCTCGCAGGCGACAACCTCCTCAGCCAATGATATAAAATCGGTGCGGCCCTTACTGGCTGGGTCATATTCACCTATCGGCTGACCAAAACTGGCGGCTTCTTTTAACTTCGTATTGAAATTCACTATCGTCTTAAACATCCTTTCGCCAAAGCAGGACCTAAGCTCAGCCATAATTTCCCGGGCCATCTTTGTCCTTATATCATACATACTCGCTACAACTCTGACGTTAATCTTCTGACCGCACCGCTCGCATAAAATATTCAGCGTCTCAAGCTGCTTGCTCAAACCGTGCAATGAAAAGTACCCGGTCTCCACCGGTACAACGACATCGGTAGCTGCCCTGAGCGCATTGAAAGTCAAAAGCCCCACCGCCGGCGGACAATCAACCACCACGTACTCAAATTCCCCTTTAATTTCTCCAAGGACGTCCCTCAGACAGCCTTCACGCTCGCCGACACCCGCCATCTGCTGCTCGAAGGCCGACAGGTCTATACTCGCCGGCGCCAAATCCAGCCTGTCACTAATCTGCCAGAGTATCTCTGTCAGTTTAATAGGCTCGTTTCTGCTTTTGCTTATCAGAACATCGTAAATGCTCTGCTCAATCTGCTCCTCGGGAACAGCAAGACCAACTGCACAATGCGACTGCGGGTCCATATCAACCAGCAGAGTCTTTTTGCCGAGCTCGGCAAGCGCGCTGGCCAGGTTTATCGATATAGTAGTCTTGCCGCATCCTCCTTTTTGATTAACGACCGCAATTGTTCTCATGGCTTTTCTCCCGCTTTGAGGGCCCATCCAGTGAGCTCTCACAAAACAGAAACACCTCACACCAGCTTAAAAAGAGTTCATTTAAGCCGTTCGTCTGTCACAAAATGTAAATATACTTAACACTCTATTCGGCAACAAACCATAAAAACCTTTACTTTTTATAGGACTGACCGATAAAAAACATCTCTACCAGTATAAAAATCGTGTATTTTGCACTCTCGAACGCCTCTTAAAAACAAACAAGAAAAAACATCCGGCCTGTAAAAAAAATGCCACTCTCATTTGCATTGAGAACGGCATTTAATTTTAACAACCGGATTTTTTCGTCCTGGCTATTGGCCTTTTACTTTGACCTTAACAGCCTTGGCTTTCTCAGCCTTCGGCAGCTTTATTGAAAGCACACCGTCTTTGCAAACGGCCTCAATCTTGTCGGTTTCCACGTCGGCAGGAAGTGTCAGCTCACGCCGAAAGCTGCCGTATGACCTCTCGAGATGATAGTAGCCTTTTTCTTTTTTCTCCTGCTGCTGTTTCTTCTCACCGGTAATGCTCAAAGTATTGCCGTGCACAGCTATATCAACGTCGTCGGCCTTACAGCCGGGCACTTCCGCTGTCACAACAACTTCGTTTTCATCCTCGGATACATCCATTGCTGTCCACACCCTGCCATCGAGCGCCGTTGTCGGCCAGCTGCCGAAAAATGAGTTGAACAAATCGTCCATTTCCCTGTGAAGAGATGCCAAATCACCTCTATCTCTTTTTCTATAAGGTATTAGCGACATATCAAACACCTCCTTTCAACTCAACCGTTTTGATTCTATTTCCACTTTTCAGCCTAAAATAAATATTCGCAAACCTCGTGCCAAATCACCAGAAACCGCGATTCCTGCTTAAAAAACGGGGAATTAACCCGAAAAGAAGCATTTGGAAAGCGTTCATAACTGCCAAAATGGCAACCTGCAGGTCTGAAAAAAAATATCTATAGATACAATGTAAGCCTATTCAACATCAACCACTTAAAAGTTTGAGGTGTCTTCAAGATATTTTCTAATATAATCCAGAAATTCAGATGCGTAAGAGCCGTTTGCAATCCTGTGGTCAACCGCGATAGTCAGGCTCATCTGCTTTCTTATAACAAAGCCGCCGTCATCCGGTACCGGCAATTCGTTTATCCGCCCGACACCGATAATACTGCACTGGCCGGGAACAACTATAGGAATAAACGAATCAATACCGAAAGAACCGAGATTGCTTATTGTAATACAGCCATCCCCAAGCTCTTCTGGGCTAAGCTTGTGCCGCTGGGCCTTTTCGACAAGCTTTGCTCTGTCTGCAGCAATTTCGAAAAAGGTTTTTTTATCAGCATTTTTTACCACAGGTACGTACAGAACATCAGATACCGAGGTCGCCAGACCTATATTGATATTCTCAGCAAGATTTATAGCCCCGTCACATAATCTGCCCGACATTAATGGAAAATGTTCCAACCCTGCTGCAACAGCCTTGATAATAAAGTCATTATATGAAATATTTACCTCGCTGTTTCGATTAAGCTCCGCTCTCAACACCACCAGTTCGGTAACATCAACTTTCGCATTCAAATAAAAACAGGGTATCTGATTTTTAGATTCGAGCATTTTTCCCGCTGTTATTTTCTGCAGTTTTGTAAGCGGTACAGTGTCACCGAGCTTGATTTGCTTGTCAGCCGCCGACTGCGAATCTCTAATTGCCTCAGCAACGGATTTTTGATTCGCCGGTTCAAATTCACCCCTGCCATAGTCCTGTTGAGGCGGTATTGCAGCCATTAAAGAATCCAAAAGCCGCTGTGGAATATCTTCATCCCTTTCAGCTAAAAGTAATATCGCTGTCCCCACGCCGACTACAAAACCGGGTTCGGCTAAAATATGCCTGACAAAACCGTCAGCCGGTGACTCAATCTCAACGCAGGCCTTGTCGGTCTCTATCTCGAAAAGAATATCTCCCTTTTTAACCTCGTCGCCGACCTTGACCGAAAAAGCCACTATCGCTGCTTCCTCCATATTTTTGCTCAGCTTCGCCAATCTGACTTCTGTTATCATTGCAGCCTCAATTATATTATTTGCTAAATAACAGCGAATTTGTGCCGGTGACTGTGACATTCGATATTTACCGCCACCGGCAAAGAGGCTATATGACAGGCCTCCGTCTCGACCATACAATCAAGAGCCGTCGTCACACCGCCCAGTCCCTGCGGGCCAATATCAAGAGCATTAATCGCCGAAAGCAAATCCTCTTCAAGCTCGGCATAGAACCCGTCACTGTTTCTCTGACCCAGCTTACGCAAAAGTGCTTTCTTGCTCAGAAGACAGCTGTACTCGAAATTGCCCCCGATACCAACACCGACAATAAAAGGCGGACACGCATCGGCACCGGCCTCTTTGACAACCTCTGTCACCCAGTCGATTACCTGCCGTCTTTGTGCGGTCGGCCGAAACATCTTAAATTGACTCTTGTTTTCACAGCCGCCCCCTTTGGCCATAACAGTTATTTTCAGTTTGTCACCACTTACAATTGTCAAATGAACCACAGCCGGTGTGTTTGAACCTGTATTCTTCCTCTCTCTGAGAGGCTCGGCAACGACACTGTTTCGCAGGAAACCCTTTTTATAACCGCCGGCCACTCCCGCATTAATAGCATCAATAATTGTCCTGCCCTTATCAGCCTTAATTACAACCTCGCTGCCGAGCTCGACGAAAACAATCGCAAGACCCGTATCCTGGCAGAGCGGTATTCTTTCTTCTGCTGCAATGCGGGCATTTTCAATAAGCTGCTGCAGTATCTTCACTGCAGTCCGGCTGCTCTCTTTCTTCGCAGCCTGTTTTAGCGCTTCCAGCACGTCCGGCGGCAATTCATAACAGAGGCTTTCACAAAGCGATTCGACGGTCCGGACAACTTCTTCAAATTCAATAATTCGAGACACTCTTAACTTCCGATTTTAACCTCGTATGTCTTATAAGCTGTATTGCCGACATCGTCACTGACTTTGACAGAAATGATATGCTCACCGGCCTCCAAATCTTCTATCAAAATAACAAACTCCTCCTCCATCGTATCATAGACCAAATCCTCCGGCATAGTGCCGGTCCAGTCGGTATTGCTGTCAACCGTATATTGAACCTGCCCTATGACGGTAAATTCGTCCGTGACTGTAAGACCCAATGTCACTTTGGTCCTTTGGGCTTTCACATCAGCCTTCGATATCACCGGCGCCGTATTGTCCACCACGACAGGGTCGCTGACCCTGCTGCCCGAGAGCTTCGTCGTGCTCGTATTACTCTTTTCGTCACTGGCAGTGACCCTTATCTCATACCTGCCGTCCTCGACTGTTTTGCTGTCCCACTCGAAATTCGCCGCCTCGGTCTCATCCTCAATCTCAATCCAGTTGCTTCTGCCGATTTTCCTGAAATCAATCTTATAAACCAGCTTATCGTCGTTCTCGTCTTCGGCTTTATACTCTATCTTAAAAACTCCTTCTTTGCCTGCCCCCTCGAGCCGGCTTGCCTCGACAGATTCAATCTTCGGAGCAAGATTAGGAACCATACTGGCAACGGCAATCTCCCTTATAACCGGACTTTCACTGCCGTCAGGGCTTTGAAGAACAAGCTTATATTGACAGAACCTGCCGACGGGACAGTCAAGCTCAATCGGCTCTTTAACCTCAACCGGCGTGCTCCATTCTGAAAAGCTCGGGTCGTTTACGTCCTTGACGTTGCCGCTCCTGCACGACGCCATCACTTTACAGCCGGAAGGTATCTCAGCCTCGATTTGAAGCTTACCCCACCGTGCGGGCTGACCCGCATCGACTAAATCAGAGCTATATGTGCCCTCCGCAGCGAATCTTTTGCTCAGCTTTATCAGCTTCGCAGGATTCGCCGTGCCCAAATAAACCTCATCACCGTAAACAGCCGCCGCCGTTATCTGCGATGCCTTTTTGTCCTCATAAACAATCGCCTGCTGTTCCGTCGCCGGCTCGATACTGAAAAGCTGAGCATCGTTACCTGTGCCCACGAAAAGCTGCCCCTGCCCGCCTCGCGGCGAGGCCGCGGGCTGTTCTGCAAGACAGAATAAAACCGCAACAGCCCTGAACTCCTCTTTCACATAGCCCGCTCCCGTTATCTTATATATGTAACTCACCGTTCCCGGCTTCGCACCCTTCGGAATAACCGAAGGTCTTTTTGCCTGTTTTTCATCCGATGCTTTTCTGGAATTTGCTGTCTGAAGTTTTGTGCTCGTCCCGCTCGTTTTGTTTTCTTCCTCTTCATCGTCGGACGTTTCTTCAGGCCGGCCGGCGGCCAGCGACAATTGTGTCACAAATTTAGCCTGCGTCTGAACAACCTTCGCAGACGTCGCCGCGGCATACAATTCCATCGCCTCCGTCAAAAGCAAAGCTGTAATTTCAGGCTCGTCACTGTCATACAAAACACTCGCCGTCTTTGTCCGGGGATTTATCTTGTATATAAGACCCCTGCCGTCACCGCCCGCATAGACAAAACCGTCGCTGTCCGCAGTCAGAGCGAGTATATTTTTATCCTTGCTTTCATAAATAACCTGCGCATCCTTACCGAAAGAATCGAGCATATAAACCTTGCCTTTCGGCCCGGTCCCAAGGTAGATATTGCCCTTCGCATCGGTTGTTATGGAAAAAATATATTTGGCGTCATCGGGTTCAAAGATAGTTTCCATCTTACCCGCACTGAAGCGTATAAGCCTGCATCCCCTGCCGCTTATACCCGCCAGAAGCCTTCCAGACAAATCCGTCGCCATTGCAAAAATATGCTCGTTGGTTAAATGCTCTTCAGCCTCGACTACCTCGCCCTTCTCAACATCTTTATCATTGGCATCGTCGCTTTTTTTTGCTTCCTCCGGCGATTCAGCTTCAGACCGGTCTTTCCGGGCGTTCGGCTTGTCACCGTTTTCAATCGGATAAATCCTTTCCAGCTTTCCAAGGCTGTATTTATAAATTCCGCCGTTGGGGCTTGTGCCGAAATAAATCGCAGGCCCGGTCGCAACGATACAGTTTATCGACCACGGTTCATTAATATCCTCGAACTCAGAGACCAGAGCCTCCGCGGAACGGCCGAGCTGAATCGTCCCCTTCGAGCTGACCACAACATCTTCAACTTCACCCTTGAGCAGCTCCGCCCCGCTGTTATGCCGCGTGATTTTACTATTGACAGCAAAACAATCTAAATCGGCTGTAAAAACTGCAAACAAAAAAACAAAGGCATAAAACAGCACGATACGGTGACATCTGCCGTTTCTCATCATAGCTTCTCGTATTTTATTCTTCACGTTCAGCTCCCGTTATTCTTCCACTTTTATTTTCAGGGCCTTTTTATCTTCGATAATGGTCCCCGTCTTCGAGCTTCGCTCAATCCAGTGCCGATACGGCTGCGCATCCAGGGCCCTTTTCGAATCGCCGAGAATAAGCGCCTTGGTATCGGGTAAATCATCCAGTTCAGCCCTCTCCAGAACAATGCCGCCGGCCGGCAATACCAGAATACAATACAGCCTGTCCCGCTCTACGGACAATATCTCTTTCATCGCCTCGATAAGCGTCTTAAAATTCGTCGCTGCAAATCTGTGCGGCACAGCCTGATTCAAAAATCTCAAATATTCGCTGCCTCCACAAACAATCAGATTATACTCGCCCGGCTCCAGATTTTCAGGTACATCAATGCTGTACCGCAAACGCCTTTTCGGTGACAATACCGATTCCAGAATCACTTCTATATCAAGCGGCTCACCAGCTTTTATCGTCGAATCCAAAACCTGAACAGACCATATATGCGAGGCAATATTTTCAGGCTTTATCCGGATTTCAATATCTATTGATTCTATGCCCACCCGCCTGAAAGGATTATTCATAACAAGCCGTATCGAATTAACAGTCTCTATAAATAAATCGGAAATGCCCTGCCCCGTCGAGATATTTTCAAAAGCAATTGTACCCGCCCCCTCGATACCGAGGCTGACCTTATATTCCAGCATATTATCAGGCGGCAAATCACCGCCATAAAGAGCTGCCCCGCTTATCACTGCACCAATCATACTGCCGGTAAGCAGCCGATTGTAGGCGACCCTGCAGTTAAACACCTTCTGTTCCGTATCGTTATAACGGTCCACCTTTACAGTCATCGGAAACGTATAAGCCTCCGCCCCGATTTGCCCCCGAACAGCAATGGCCTCGTCAACCCTCAATGCACCGACTACTTCGAGCATACTGGAAATTTTGAAGGAACGAACCCTGCTCGCAACAACCGTATGAATCCGGCCCGTAGCCATAGGCAAATCGACCGGCCCGTAAGTCAATAAACCGTGGCCAAAACCATACACCCTGTCACCAATCACCTCCGTCGCCGTCCCCGTCGCAATCATCGTTATATCACCTGTCACTAAGGGTATCAAAAGAGATGAACCAGGTTCTAATTGCACGCCAGAGCCGCTCGCAGCCCGCGGCCTCGCCGCGAGGCGGGCACCGCTCTTTGAAGCGCCGCCGCCGGGACCGGCAACCGCCATAAGGCCGAATGATTCTAACTCGGCCCCTAATCGTTCCACAACGGAGTTAGGCAAACCTGAAATTACAACCGGACATCGCAAAGCCGGCATACCGCCCGAATATTGACTTCTCGATTCCAGATAATTTTTGAAACGCCTCTCAACCTCGGCAAAATCCAAAGGGCCGGTATAATCAAAAAGAACACCGGAAAGTCCCGCCCCGAAATCCTCTCCAGAATCGCCGCCCTTACCTGCCTCGTGCATATCCTCGATCGGCGTCACTCCGTAAAGCGGGTCCTTGCTGTTCGACCACCCGAAAGCCATCGCCCCCGCCAGCCGGCCGTCAATATAAACAGGCGAGCCGCTGCAGCCGGCTATCACACCCGCATGCATAAACCGCTCATCGTCCACTTTCACAAGAATTGCATCCCTGCCGTCATTCATATTAAAAACCACGCTAACCACCTCAAGGTCGAACCTTTCAATCTCGGTGCCCTTAAGACAGCTAAGACAATAGCCTTTCATACCCGCCTGTATTTCATCAACCGTAATGTACCTGCTCTTACCCGCGGCCTCGCCGCGAGGCGGGTCCAACTGCTCAGAACCGCCGGACAACGAAGCAATTAAAAGAATAAAAACCGGCAAAAGCACCGGCCGAAATGTTCTATTAATCCGCAGCGGGCAACAAAATCTCAGGCATAATCGAATTTTATTAAGCATCCGTACCCTTTCTGCTAACAAACGGCTACGATTTTATTACCAGTTAAGGATATTGCAAGCCAAAACGAATTTTATTATAATCTGACCCGGCGTAACACGAGCTTCAAGCCCGCGGCCTCGCCGAGACCGGCAAGTCGAGGCGGGAGGCAGGCTCGTGTTGCAAAGTGGCACAGACAAAATTGTTTCGGGAAAGGAAAGGCAAAAATATGAAACATGGACACCGACATGAACTCAAGACCAACGATTTGGCCGAGTGGCTCGCAAACCTGCCTCAATGGTTCCGGCAAAATCGAAATACAATCATTTATGTCGCTGTAGTTGTAATCGTCGTTGCAGGTTATTACTTCTGGCACAACTATCAGACTAATGTGGTAGCCGTCAGAAAACAAACATACTTTACACAGGTTCTCAACCAGCTGCCGGAAAGAAAAGCTCGAGTTCTTTACGCCTATGCACAGGGATTAGACTACTCCTTTGAGCTCCTCGAACTCGCCAAAGAGCTATCAGCACTCGCACAAAACACAAAAAATGTGAAAATGGCCGCCATCGCTTTAATCGAACAGGGACAGATACTGAGAACAGAGCTGCATTATCGTCGCAAAAGCCCCGACGCCGACGAGCTGCAAAGCCAGATTACTCAGGCGCAAAACGCATATAAAAAAGCGCTCAATATACTCGCTTCAAAAGGCGAAGACCAGGCACAAAAACTGAACCCGGCTCTCGTCGCAGAGGCTAAATTCGGGCTCGGACTTTGCGAGGAAGAGCTCGGAAATTTCGACGAAGCAAAAAAAATCTATACCGGAATTACAGAAACAGCCGAGCTCAAAAACACAACAGCCGCCGCTCAGGCAAAGCTGCGGCTTGACACGATGGATGGATACGAAGAAAAAATAGCTTTTAAACCGGCTCCCAGGCCGCTGCCGGAAACCTTAACAATTCCACAGGAACTACTACAGCCGGTTCCGACGGACACAAACGAACAGCAGGAACTCTCCGACCTGATGACTGTGATAGATACAAATTGGCTCGAACCGAAGTAACACGGGCATCTTGTCCGTGTTACAAATTTATCGTGAAGCAGAATATTACAAACAAAATACCGAATAATCCGGATAAACCTCTGGTACTTCACGTCGGCCATTCGGTAAAAGAGCGAAGAATCGATAAATACCTGCACAGCAGATTCGGCAATTACAGCAGGGCAATGATTCAGCAAATCATCAAAGCCGGCGGGGCAAAAGTCAACGGCCAGCCCGTAAAACCAAGCTTCAGGCTTTCCCATAATGACAAAATCGAACTAACATTGCCCGAACTGCCAGAAAAAGAGATACTGCCGGAAAATATCCCTCTCAACATCATTTACGAAGATGACGATATCATCGTCCTTAATAAGCCCGCAGATATACTCGTCCACCCCGCAAGGGGCAATCTGCACGGAACACTCGTAAACGCACTCAGCTTTTATTCCGACAAACTCTCAAGCGGCCTCGGAGAATTTCGACCCGGCATCGTGCACCGCCTCGACAGAAACACCACGGGAGTTATGGTCGTTACAAAAAACGAAATCGCACAGTGGAAAATCGCAAAACAGTTCGAAACCCGCCGGACAAAAAAAGAATACCTCGCGCTCGTTCACGGAACGCCGCAGCTCTCCTCGGACCGCATCAATGCTCCGCTCGGAATACATCCGAAGGTAAGAGAAAAATATGCCGTCAGAACCCAAAACGGTAAAGAAGCGGTAACTTTCTATGAAGTGCTCGAAGAATTTCGCGGCTTTGCTTTCTTAAAACTTTTTCCCAAAACAGGCAGAACTCACCAGATACGTGTGCACTTATCTCATCTGAAGCATCCCATAGTTGCCGATGATATGTACGGCGGAAAATTCGTCTATCTCTGGCAGTTAGCCGATGCCGAACCAGCCGTCGAAGAACCGATTATCAACCGCCCTGCACTGCACGCCCTCAGCCTCGAATTCAAACACCCAACTACCGATAAACAGGTCAAATTCGAAGCCCCCATCCCTGACGATATGCAAAATCTGCTGGAAATGCTGCGAAAATACAGGTGTAAGTAACATACTTTAGATGCACGTTAGCTCATAATGAAAAAGTTCTTGACAAAAGAGCCTGATCGCTTTAATATATAGATTATATAACCGATAATAGAAGGAGTATGTTATTTATTGCCCAAGTTTTAGCCGGCGGGGGAGCTGTATTGGCTATCTTAATGCTCATACAGCGGAGATGTGTTTTATCTTTTTTCCCCTGTCTCTTCACAAATTTCACAGTTTATGCTTCAGCAGGCAAGCCGACAGAATTGTGGCTTCGCATACAATCTATATCTATATAAAATTTAATATATGATAAACTAAAAGTTATTAGGAGGATTTAAAGTGAAAACAACAATTTCCAAAACAAAACTATTATTGGCTTGTATTCTTACATTGGCTTTGGCCCCGTATGTCTTCGCCGGAACCGTGACCATTAGCCCTTCCGACGACTCTTACGTATCGAGCGCTGACAATATGGAAAACTACGGAATCAGTAATTATATGATAGTCGGCGAATGGGACGGTGCGTCACCTTATGGCATATGCAGGTCATACCTTATGTTCGACCTGAGCTCAATACCCGCCGGACAGGTAATAACTTCTGCAGAGCTTCATATAAACTGTAAGGAAATTTACAGCGCACCGGTACTAACAGGGGCGCACTTCTTATCAGACGACACCTGGACGGAATACAATATTACCTGGTACAATGCACCAACCGGATTCAACTCTTCCGCAACCGATACCCAGACACTGGCTGTAGGTGACAACTCCTGGAACGTAACGAGTGATGCTCAGAATACCTATACCGGCGACGGTACATACAGCGTTGTAATGAAGCTGCCGACAGAAGCCGCGAGCGCTAAAGGCGCATGGCTCCACAGCAAAGAATACACCGAGCAATCAAAACACCCATACCTCGAAGTTGAATATGAAAATGCACCGGAAGAGCTGGATTACGGCGATGCACCGGATGATATCCTGGTACCGAAGTATCCGACTTTATCATTCAATAACGGCGCATGTCATCCTGTTTCCGCAGCTGCACCTGTTTATCTCGGCAATAACGTGGATTCAGAGATAAACGGACAACCTAATGCTACAGCAACCGGCGATGATATCGCTGGAATTGACGATGAAGATGGAGTCACCTTCACCAGTGCAATTGTAAGCGGCGGCGTTGTCACTCTTGATGTCGTAGCTTCAATAGACGGTTATCTTAATGCCTGGCTTGACCTTAACGCCGACGGAGACTGGGCGGACCTCGGCGAACAGATATTCACAAACGAGCCGCTTAACGCAGGAAACAACTCGATTAATTTCAGTGTGCCCTTTACTTCTTACACAGGTGACACATTTGCTCGATTCCGTTTCAGCACATTCCAGGGATTGTCTTATCAGGGAAGAGGCCTGAATGGCGAAGTTGAGGATTATAAAGTCACTATAGAAAGTAATACGAACGTCAAATGGATTCAAATGCCGGATGTAACCCCCAACGGAATAGATATTCGAGTTGACAATACCGATGGGATGCAGCGCTGGCTTGGAGATGACTTTGAATGCTCCACACCAGGCCTCATAACCGACATTCATCTATGGTGCTCCTGGCTGTACAACGAAGTTACACCGGTAAACAGATTTAAACTGAGTATTTTCAGCGATGACCCCATCGGCGAGGGAGGCTCCGACCCCGACAATCAATTCTCAAAACCCGATGAATTACTCTGGAATCAGGAATTCGTGGGAGTAGAATTCACCGAAAGCCTATACGCTGAAGTGCAACCCGGTGAATGGTGGTGGGATGTCCTGCAGGGTGAGCTGATAGAAAATGGAGACACCCAGATTTGGCAATACGATATTTACATCGAGCCTGAAAGAGCATTCCGCCAGACCGGCTCATCAACCAATCCAAAGATTTACTGGCTGGTTGTCAGAGTAGAAACTTTTGGCGGACAGATTGGCTGGAAAACACGACGTTGGCCGGCCCACTATAACGACGACGCCGTTTTTGATGCCGGAAGCGAGTTGCCCCGAATTTGGCGCGAGCTGCGCTACCCGCCGGGACACCCTTATTATGAGTATGAACTGAATTCGATTGATATGGCATTTGTCATTACTACCCAGCCTGAAACAGAACCGGCTATGGACCTGGGCGATGCACCGGACAGCACCAATAACTACGGTTCAATTATGAACGCTTATCCCGGCGTGCAGGCTAATTTCCCAACAGTATTTAATGACGGCACCGGCGCCGGGCCTTACGGACCGCTACACAAGCTGCCGGAAACCGTGGCATTCTTGGGCGAAGATGTAACTTTAGAGCTGGAGGCAGACACAGGACCCGATGAAGACGGCGTTAATAACATTGACCCGCCAAATAATGCCCCCGACCAGGATGTAGCCGACGACGGCGTGCTGGGCATTCCTCTTAATCTGCCGCGATGCAAGCCGGTGACCTTCAAGTACGATGTCAACGTTGTAAATCCATTGGGAGCCAACCAGGTACTTTACGTTAACGCCTGGTTCGACTTCAACCGCGATGGTGACTGGGATGATGTCCTTGACTGCGGTTCGTTAGCATCCCTGCCGGTACCCGAGTGGGCCGTCCAAAATCAGGTGCTCGTAGGCCTTTTACCGGGTATTCATACTATTGAAACGCCTCAGTTCTTAAGCTGGCATCCGGCGCTGCTGCCCGGCGAAGAAACACCACCTTTATGGATGCGAATTACCCTTGCCGAGCAGCCCTGGTCTAGCGGAAGCGCACCAGGCGTCACCGGCAACGGCGGAAGCGGACCAGCCGCCGGATACGACATGGGTGAAACAGAGGATTACATATTTGTACCCGATACAACCTGCGTAAGGTGCCCGGACCTCAATTGCGACGGCTTTGTTAACTTTGTGGACGTTGCCATATTAGCTAACAAATGGCTGCAATACTGTCCATAACCGATAACAGGTCTTAAATCTTAAAAAACCAGAAAGGGCTGCAAATTTTTTTTGCAGCCCTTTCTCTTTTTAATTAGGCCTTGTTGTTGGAGAGCTGGTTATTAACCGCCATCTATTGTGAAATTTCTTTTTGATTTTTTAATATTTTATCTTCTTCGAGAAACGAGCCACGAGATACGAATATTATTCCTGCGGCAGGCTGGCAAGGTCGGCGTCCGAGCCGGCAACCATCAGAATATCGTCTTGATAGATAATAGTGCCCGGCATAGGGACATTTATAATCCCGTCCTTCTCGCTCTTGTCGCTCTTTTTGCTCTTGCCGTGCTCACCCCTTTTTATAGAAACCAGGTTAACATTGTATTTCTGGCGAAGCTGCAAATCCATTACCGTCTTGCCGTCAAAACTCGCAGGCGCCTTAACACGCGCCAGGCTGTAGCCCGGCGCAAAATCAATCTTCTCACCAATCTGCGGAGCAATCAGCTTATACGCCCACCGCTGCGCCGACTCAATCTCCGGATAAATCACCTCCGTCGCACCTATCTTCTCGAACACCTGCCCGGCAATCAAATCCTCCGCCCTCGCATATATCTGCTTGACGCCCATCTGCTTGAGATTAACCACCGTCAAAACCGCCGACTCGAAACCTTTGCCTGTCCCCTGTCCTATGCTGACGATAGCGACATCAGCCTTGTCTATGCCCTGCGCCTTAAGAGCCTCCTCATCGGTGCTGTCCAGCCGGACCGCCAGGCTTACCTGGTCGCGTATCAGCTCGACCTCTTCCCTGTTCTTGTCAATCGCGATAACCTCCGCCCCGCTCATCGCCAGAGCTATCGCCAGTTTCTTGCCGAACCGACCCAATCCCATTACCGCAAAACGCTTCATATTATAAGCTCCTATTTTCGTATCGCGTATATCGTATTGCGTTCTTTTCTTGTGCGATACGCATCACGCAATACGCATAACGAATTTTAACCGACAATTATCGCCTCTTCAGGATAATTAAACCGCGCAGGTTTTATATTAAACGTAAGTGCCGCCAGCAGCGTCAAAGGCCCTAACCTGCCGATAAGCATCGTAACAATGATAATCAATTTACCCGCCGTTGTCAAAGACGACGTTATGCCAGTCGTCAGACCCACCGTTCCCAAAGCCGATGCCGCCTCGAACGATATCTGCGACATATTGAAACCGCTCGCTCTCTCGGTAATACTCAATGCCAGCGTCGCAGTAAAAAGAACAACAACAAAAAGCAGCGTAACCGTAACAGCCCTGCCCACAATAGCCAGCCGAACAGACCGCCTGAACATCTCAACTTCCTCACGTTTCCGCAGAGCCGCGATAACAGTCATAATCACCACCGCCAGTGTTACCGTCTTGATACCGCCAGCCGTCGAACCCGGTGAGCCGCCGATGAACATAAGCAGTATCAAAATAAACCTGCTTGAAACAGACATCTGCTTAATGTCAAAGGTATTGAATCCCGCCGTCCTCGCCGTAATCGACTGAAACAGGGCATCGAGAACACCGACTTTTGACCCGCCGTCGGTGCCGACCGAATACCTGTTGAAAACGAAAATACCGAGCGCTCCCAGGATTATCAAAGCGGCACTTACAGTCAGTACAATCTTGCTTTGAAGCCGCAAAGTCCTTGGTGCCTGTTCCGGGAAACTGCCGTACTTGCGAAACCATCCTCCAAAAAATAATCTTGTCTTGTCAGCCGCGATATTGACAAGGTCATAAAGCACACCAAAGCCCAGACCACCCAAAATTATCAGAGGGCATACAATCACATAAACAGCCCAGCATCCGTTGTAACCAACGAAGCTGTTCC
>Ga0307434_1000765_pt1 | contig 19627 bp, 15 predicted proteins | sample SalMarWE160220MG_FD_202156 | JGI IMG/M metagenome (GOLD analysis project Ga0307434, IMG submission 202156) | Salt marsh sediment microbial communities from the Plum Island Ecosystem LTER, Massachusetts, United States - WE1603-220 | ecosystem: Environmental > Aquatic > Marine > Intertidal zone >... | reverse complement strand
CAAAACCTGTTTTTTTCAGATATTTGCCGAACAATCCACCTGTATGAGATTCACCCCAAATTCCGAGCGGGGAACGGGCACAAACAGCTAACCGCCCAGCAGATGGAACCGAAGTTCCTGTAAGTGATCCTGTGGAAAATATCAGTAGCGCATCGGGGCTGAAAGGTTCAACGTCGTTAGGAAGCTCATCATAAATTATTTTTGCAGCTAGCCCAGAGCCGCCTATGTATTTTTCTATAATTTCTGGTGGAAGAACTTCAATGCGAACTTCCTCATTTGTCAAGTTTACTCGCAAAATTTTGCCCATATAACCAAACAATTGAATCAGCCCTAATCTATTATCCCCTTTTCTTTGAGTTGTTTTATCGTTTCATCTCTTAAACCAACAAGGCGTTTCAGGACTTCGTTAGTGTCTTCCCCAAGTTTTGTTACGCCTTTCCAGATTTTACCGGGAGTTTTTGAAAATTTTGGGACTATTCCTATCTGTTTCACTAACGTTCCTGTCGTTAAGTCTGGAACATCGACTATGTCGCCTCTCTTAAGCCAGTGCTCATCTTTCAAGACATCATCAGGAGTCGATACTCTGGAACAGGGCACATTGTATTGGTTGAGGTACTTTTCTACCTCTTCTCTCGTGTGATTTTTGAGATAGTCTCCAAGTATTCTGTCAAGCTCTCTTCCCTTGGGGCTGTTAATCGCCTCGGGAGTTCCAGAGCATTCTTCGTATGGAAAATCTTCAGGGTTGATACCTGTAGCGTCTGACAGAGCCTTCATAAACCTCTGGTAGGTGAGCGGGCCAACTGCGCCTATTGCGACCCAGCCATCCTTTGCTTTGTAGAGTCCATAAGGTTGTTGATTGAAAACCCTGTGAACTCCTTCTCCTGCCCTCGAAACACCAAGATTGTAATACATTGTATGATACATCTCGATGATTCTTGCATCGGCTTCAAACTGTGCTGTATCCACAACCTGTCCCTCTCCAGTTTTCTGAGCATGAATATATGCAGCCAACGACCCGATAACCCCAAAAAGCGCTGTAACGTAATCTCCTGCATACAGAGGCAATCTATAAACTTCGTATTCAGGAGTTGAAGCCAGCCTGCACCATCCTGAATATGCCTGCGAGATTATATCGTAGCTACCTCGCTTACATTTTTCTGGATCTCCACCAAACTCTGGTCTACCATATCCGCTAACGTGTACAATGACTATTTTTGGATTAGCTCTAAGGATGTCCCCGTCTCTTATTCCGTATCTTTCCTCAAGCCAAACCAGATTTTCGACGAAAATGTCAGACTGCTTGATGAGTTCATAGAAAATCTTCTTGCCCTCATCAGATTTTATGTCAAGTGTGACGCTGAGCTCATTTCTTCTGGCGCAGACGAACTCTCCACCAATCTTTTTACCATCAGCCTCGTAAAGAGGGGGAAGCAATCTCATAACGTCGCCGGTACCTGGCCTCTCAATATGTATTACTTCTGCCCCAAGATCGCCAAGCAAGATGCCCACGGTAGGACCGGCAACGATGCTTCCCGCAAGTAACACTCTCATGCCACTGAGCGGACCATATCTAGGTGAAAAAATAGGGGCTGGGATTCTCTCGACAGTCATAGTTCATTACTCCTTCTTACGGCAACATTACATTACTTTGTACGTTTCTCAAATTAACTTTCTCTAGAACTGAGATTTTCTTTTGTACATGAAGGCTTGAATACCTTCATCCACGTTGTCGGTGAGCGATACGTCGCCTGAAACTGCAGATTCTATGAAGCAACCAGCTTCTAGAGAAGACATGACCCCGAGGGCGACGGCTTTCTTGAAGTATTGGACAGCAATCGGAGGCAGTTCTGCCATTTTTTTAGCAAATTCAAGAGACTTCTCTTTGAACTCTCCAGGAGGATATACTTCGGAGACTAGACCAAGTTCGAGCGCTTTCTGTGCATCGACGTTCTTTCTTAGAAGAATGATTTCTTTAAGTTTTCCTACACCAACTAGGTATGCCAGCCTTTGTGTTCCACCCCATCCCGGCGTTATTCCAAGATTGAGCTCTGGAAGTCCAAGGAAGGCTTTGTCACTCATCACTCTCAGATCGCAAGCCATTGTCAGCTCAAAACCTCCTCCAAGTGCTGGACCGTTTATTGCGGCGATTACGGGTTTTGGATAGAGTTCAATCCTTCTGAAAACTTTGTGACCGGCTTGGCTGGACTCAACAACTAGTTCGGGTTTTCCTGAGGCAAATATCGAGATGTCTGCTCCACCACAGAAGTTCCTGCCCGCCCCTGTAATCATCACTACTCTTACTTCCTTGTCTTCTTCCAGCATATCAAGGGCGTCGTTGATTTCTGCAAGAAAAGTTAGGTTAAGTGCGTTTGCCCTTCTTGGTCTATTGAGGTATATGATGCCAACGTTCTCTATCTTTTCAACCAGAACAAACTCATAGCATCCTCTTCCGTACTTATAGAACCCCTCATTAGTTTTTCTTCCAACTTTGTTTTCTTTGACCATTTTCTTAAGCACCTGATTAGGCTTGTACCTTTCCTCCTTGTATTTCTTGTAAAGCTCACTCAGTTTTGCCACTATCACGTCAATTCCTATATCGTCAGCCATTCTAAGCAAGCCCCTTGGATAGTTCAGACCGTTTAAAACTGAAAGATCGATTTCTTCCGCCGTTGTAATACCTTTTTCAATCAACCACGAAGCCTCGTTCACTGCAGGGGCGACAAGCCTAAGAGGATCAAAATTCGCTCCCGCCCTCAGCGGCACCTCGTTCGTCTTTCCGTCGCTCCAGTCGTAGAAGCCCTTGCCGCTCTTCTTTCCCCAGTGGCCTGCTTTGAAAAGTTTCTCAAAGATGGGAGCCGGTCTATACGTTTCTCCGAGCTTTTTACTGATTTGCCCCAAAACGTGGTAGCTGACATCTACGCTTCCGCCCCCAAGAACATCATGGAGCTCAAATAGCCCCATCGGGAGCCCCATTCTATACTTAACTGCTGAATCAATCTCATCTACTGTTCCTTCGCCCGCTTCTAAAGCCCATGCACACTCGTTTGACATTGTGACGAAGATTCTGTTTACTATGAATGCCGGGGTGTCCTTCTTAACATGAACTATAGTTCTGTCAATCTTTTTCGCAAAATCTTCGACGCTTTTCACAGTTTCTTGGCTGGTCTTTTCGCCCCATATAATTTCAAGTAGTTTGAGAATTTTTGGTGGGTAGAAGAAGTGCGTCCCTATAAACTTGTCAGGTCTTTTGGTTGCACTTGCAAGCTCAGTCACGCTAAGAGATGATGTGTTTGTAGCAAGTATTGTATGCTCCGGAGCACACTTTTCGATATCGGTGAAGACCTTCTTTTTGAGGTCAAGTATCTCAGGAACAGCTTCAATTACGAGGTCTGCATCCTTTAAAGCCTCAGCTAAACTTGTAGTGGTTTTTATTCTCTCCAGTATATTTTCCACATTTTCCTTTATGTATCCCCTATCATAACTGTCTTGGAGGCCCTCTCTTATCTTTTCAACAGCTCTCTTCAGTATTTCTTCACTTATGTCCATCAGCTTTACATCGAAGCCATGTATTGCAACTGCTTCCGCAATCGCGCTCCCTATGGCGCCTGCTCCGACAATGGTAACATTCCTAATATCCAATGTTTCTTACCCCTAGTTAGTTTCATTAATAAGACATGGAGAGCTAATAAAATTTGTCAACAAACGAAGCGCGTCTAAGTGTTCAGTAATTAGCGCGCCTACAAAGTTTCAAAACGCCCATTTAAAGTGTATTACAGCTTAAACTGCCCTATACAGGATTGTTGATAAAACTTAAATTACAACTCCCATTTAGTTTGAGGTAAGACGGGGTGTATAAATGCCAGGGGTCAGGGATAAAGTTGCCATAATAGGTATGGGATGCACAAGGTTCGGCGAGCGTTGGGACAAAAGCGTCGGAGACTTGATTGTAGAGGCTTGTTATGAAGCCTTTGAGGATGCTGGAATAGAACCGAAAGACATTCAGGCTGCATGGCTTAGCACCGTATGGAGCGGAGAGCTCGGTCGCACCCTAGCCTACCCTCTCAAAATAGGCTTCATCCCCATAACGCGGGTTGAAAACAGATGTGCTAGCGGCCATGACGCTTTCATTAACGCCTGTTACGCTGTGGCATGTGGCGCCTTTGATATTGCGCTAGTATGCGGTGTTGAAAAACTAAAGGATACGGGGCTGCCAATCCCCGGTGACTATAACCCCACACAACTGTACAGTAGCAGGGTGGACACGGGATTCCTGCCTGCAACTGCTTGGGCAATGTTTGCCCTAAGGTATTTCCATCATTACGGCATCCCTGTCGAAGAAGGAAAAAGAATCCTAGCTAAGATAGCGGTCAAAAACCACTTTAACGGCTCTTTGTCGCCTAAGGCTCAGTTTCAGCGCAGGATAACCGTCGAAGATGCCTTGAATGCACCTACGGTCGCGTGGCCACTCGGACTTTATGATTGCTGCGGAATATCGGATGGCGCCACGGCTGCCATACTCACCCGCGCAGATCTGGCAAAAAACTACAGGGACGATTATGTGCTCGTCAAGGGAGTCGGTATGGCATGTGGCATTTATCAAGGTCAGGTTATGGACAATTGGCCCCTCGTATACGTTGAAGAAAACGTTAGAGCCTCCAAAATGGCTTACGCCGAAGCCGGGATTAAAGATCCGAGGAAGGGAATAGACCTGGCTGAGGTACACGACTGTTTCACAATTCATGAACTTGCGATTTATGAAGACCTAGGCTTCATTCCAAGAGGTAGGGCAAAGGAAGGCGTGGAGGCTGGAACCTTCGAGTTAAAAGGTGAACTGCCAGTCAACACTGACGGCGGACTTAAATGCTTCGGGCACCCGCTTGGAGCCAGCGGAGTTAGGATGATGTACGAAGTTTACAAGCAGCTTCAGGGCAAAGCAGATCAACGCCAGGTTGAGATGAGAAATCAGATGGGACTTACACATACATGTGCCGGCACTCCACTCGACTCTCATACAGCCGCTGTGGCCATACTTGGGTCAAGGGGGGCATAAAATGGCTGGAATAGTCTCCTATGGTGCATACATTCCAATGTGGAGAATGAACCAACAGCTATTGGGAGGAGGTTCAGGCGAGAGATCTGTGGCTGGCAAGGACGAAGACAGCTTGACAATGGCTGTTGCCGCAGCCATAGACTGCTTGGGCGACCTCAACCGCGAGAATATTGATGGCGTGTTATTTGCTTCAACGACATCTCCATTTAAGGAGAAATGTGTAGCCAGCACTATCGCTGCAGTTCTGGATCTTCGCCGTGACGTTTTTACAGCGGATTTTGCCAACTCAACCAGGGCTGGGACAAGCGCTTTGAAAGCCGCGCTCAGCATGGTTAAAGCCGGAGCAGCAAAGCAGATACTTGTGACGGCGGCGGACTGCCGTTTAGGGGCTCCTAGATCGGTTTTTGAACGGGCCTTCGGCGATGGTGGGGCTGCCCTTCTCGTAGGAAAAGATAATCTGATTGCTGAATTGGAGGAAGAGCATTCCATTTCAGACGAGATCTATGACGTGTGGCGAAGGGACATAGACTTATACGTTAACTCTTGGGAGGATCGATTCATCTATTCCTATGGTTATCACACGGTTGTTAATGAGGCGGTTTCCGGTCTGATGAAAAAGGCGGGAATAGAGCCAAAAGACGTAAAAAAGGCAGTTTTATCCACTCCGGAGCCGAGAAGGGCGATGGCTCTAGCCAAAAGTTTGGGATTTGACCCGAAAACTCAACTTCAGGACCCGTTAGCTGACAAAGTCGGCGACACAGGCGCAGCCCAGCCCCTAATGCTGTTCACTGCGGCGCTGGAAGAAGCCAATGTGGATGATAGACTTCTGCTGGCTGGCTATGGTAACGGAAGCGACGCTTTCCTGTTCAAAGCTAGGGAGGACATAAACGAAATCAAGGGCAAAAGGCGAGGAGTCAAAATGCATATGGAAAGGAAGAAGATGGTGCCCAATTACGATACCTATCTTATGTGGCGTAAACTTGTCCAAACGCCTAGCCTGCGGGTTCCCATGTCAGTGTCTTATCCAACAGCCACCGCCATATGGAGGGAACGCAAACGCATATACCCATTACATGGAGTAAAATGTCGAGTGTGCGGCACTATCCAATATCCACCTCAACGGGTCTGCATCAAATGCCACACTAAGGACGACTTCGAAGAGGTTAGGCTCTGCGGCAGAAAAGGGAAGCTTTTCTCATACTCCTTTGAATTCATAAGAGGAAACGTGCCTATAGGCTTAGTTAACCTTGAGGGAGGAGGCAGAGTTTTTGTGGAGTTAACCGACGTAGACCCGAGCGAGTTGAAAATTGACTTGCCTGTCGAATTGACTTTCAGAAGACTCAATCTATGGCGCGAAGACGGCATGTACGGATATTTCTGGAAAGCAACTCCGATAATCAACTCATAATATCTTGAAGTCGCCGTGAACTTTTAGTGCTTAGAAGTCGATTTTGTTTCCCTCATAGATGTAGATGAAAAGTTTTCTAGCTTCTTCTAGGTTTAAGGGTCTCGGATTTCCTCGAAGAACAACAGATTTCATGGCCTTATTGGCTAAATCGTCTAGCTTCTTTTCGAATTCCTCCCGGCTTATCCCCGCCTCCCTCAACGACGCTGGCTCTTCAAGTTCACGTTGAAGCTGCCTGAGGACTTCCACAAGCTTCTCTACAGCTTCATTATCTGTCTCAGCTTCGATGCCGACTGCTTTGGCGATTTCAGCATACTTTTGCATTGCCACCTTAGCGTTATATTCAATCGAGTATGGCAAGATAATAGCCATTGCTCTTCCGTGGGGTACTTTAAGCACTCCGCCAGTAACATGACCCAAGGCGTGAACTATGCCTACTTCAGAGTTGCTAAATGCCATGCCCGCCATAGTTGCTGCTATGTGCATCTTCGTTTTCGCTTCGTTGTCCTCGGGATTTCCGTAGGATCTTCGGAGATATTTGAAAATTAGCTGTATGGGTTTAATTGCTAGGGCATCTGAAAAGTCGTTTCCTACAGGAGCGACGTAGGCTTCTATGGCGTGGGTTAAGGCGTCAAAACCTGTTTCTGCTACGAGTTTTCGAGGCATCGTCCTTGGGAATTCAGGGTCTACTATGGCTATGTCCGGAATAAGCTCTTTATTGGCCATTTCCAGTTTCCTCTCTTCTGCCGGAGAAGTTATCACAGTGGCCCAGGTTACTTCCGAGCCTGAGCCGCTTGTTGTTGGTATGCCGATCAATCTTGCCTTCTTTCTTAATCCAAGCTTTATGAAGGGGTTTATGGATCCTGCTTCTAAGTCCGGTCTTTCGTAATGCGCCCAGATGGCCTTTGCAGCGTCTATGTTGCTTCCTCCACCGAGACCTACGATGAGGTCTGGTCCATAGTTTCTAGCAACTTCTGCTCCTTTTATTACCGTTTCAACTGATGGCTCAGGTTCAACCTCAAAAACTTCTGACTTTATTCCAGCCTCTTTTAGATAATTTGTCACCTTATCTGCAAAACCCATCTTCTTAACGGTTTTTCCCGTGACTATTAAAGCCCGATTTCCCTCGACCTGCTTTAAATATTCTAAAGCTCCTTCTCCTGCAGCTATTGTTCGGGGAACAGTTATTTCCCACATATGCGGTCATCCCTGAAAAATTATACTGGTTATCATCTGAATATAAGATTTGTTGACTCTTGAAGATTTGGTTTGCATTAGAAAAACTATCAAAAATAGTCGGTTTTATTGCCTAAAGAACAGTTAGATTTGGTTTGCAACAAATCAAACTAAAATTGTTGTTCAAATAACTTAACGGTGTCCAGTTTGCACAAGTCTTAAATAGTAAGCGCTCAAAATTAAGCGGTTTGGAGAGTATAAATTATGTTGAAAAATGCAGCTATAACTAAAATGCAGGCAATAATACTCATAGTGATAATCATTGTTGCAGCTGGAGCAGGTGTTGTCTACTATGTTATGACTCAGGAGTCGGCTCTGCCGGCTAAGGAAGAAATAGTTATAGGTTGGGCACATGGTCTTAGTGGGTATCTCAAACCTCAAGTTGAGACGCTTCACGTCTACTACAAGTGGATCATTGAGGATTATAATGCAAAGGGTGGTCTGTATGTGCCGGAGTATGGTAAGCGGTTGCCCATTAGATACATAGAATACGATGATGAGAGTGATATTGACAAAATGCTTTCTTTGACTGAGAGGCTCATAACGGAGGACAAAGTTGATCTGCTCTTTGCACCCTGTAGCACAGCCTTCGCCTATGCGGCATTCCCGCTTTACGAGCAGTACCATTATCCCGTGATCGCCGTATCGTTCGGCTCAGATATATCAGGTGAAAAAATGAAGACAGGCGAATGGCAATATTCCTTCAGTGTGCTTGGCTTTCCGGGTGAAACAGGCCAAGAGATTACTGAACTCTTCCAATACATTGACTCCAACATTGCACCGCTTAACAGTGTGGGAATCATCTACCACGCAGACCAGCATGGCACAGAATATTCTAACGCTTCATCTACCTACCTCACTAATGCTGGATTCCAAGTTCCGATTCTTCAGAGCTATCCACCAACCATCGCTGATTTCACTCCGTTAATAAACACTCTTAAAGACGCAAATGTTGATGTCGTGATGATGTTCGGTTATGAGGGTGCTGATTTCATACGCAAATGCATGGCGCTAGACTACAATCCAAAACTATTATTCATTGGCCCTAGCATGGAGACGCCATTCTTGGTGTATACCGCCTTCGGATTTACATATGATGACGTCAAAGGGGTAGCCTTTTACGATGGTTGGCCAGCAACTGGCTATGATACTCCGGCGCTGCAAGCTTGGGCTGAAGAGCATGTAACCCGCTATGGGTTACCTAACGCCTACCCATACCCTGCGTCAGCCACGTTCTACGCCGCTCTTGAATGTGTTTTCCAGGCAGTTGAAAAGGTTGGTCTTGACAGAGAAAAGATAGCTGATGCACTTAGAACCGAAACCTTTGACACAATAGTAGGCGAGACTACGATCCGACCTGGACAGAGTATGATATGCGAACTGGCAGGAACTATAACCCAGTGGCAAGGCAGAGACATGATGGACGTCATTTGGCCACTTGATGCTGCAACAGGGGATATAATCTATCCGAAGCCCGCATGGCCATCTGACTAAAGGGATAAACTCTTGAACTCCCTCCTTTTTTTGTGTAAAATCTGGTGAGGGAATGAACGACTGATAAACATAATCATCAACGGCGCGATTTTAGGGGCCATATTCTCACTTATTGCTGTTGGCCTAAACCTCCAATATGGAGTAACCCGAATACTGAATATTGCCCATGGAGAATTCCTCATGCTTGGGTCCTACATAACATATGTTTTATTCGCTTCTTATGGTATGAACCCTCTTCTTTCTTTTCTGATAAGCGGACCCGCAGTTTTTATCTTAGGCATTGTAATTCAGACGGTGGTTTTTCGTAAACTGGTTCACTTGTCAAGATCCGCGGAGGAGCTTGAATCCAGATCGCTCTTAGCATGTTTCGGCCTTACATTCATAATTCAGAATGTAATCGCAGAACTATTCAGGGGAACCTCTATGATAAGCGTCCCTTATCTCAACGTATCCACAGATATCTTAGGGCAACCAATCCCGTTGAATATGATAGTGGCTGCGGTTATGTCCGTCATTATTAGCTTAGTTATGTACTTGGTGCTGCGTTTCACAAGAATAGGATTAGCCATGAGAGCTACAGTTGAAGAGCCAGCAGGCGCTCAACTAGTTGGAATTAATATTTTCAAGATTCATGCGGTTTCCTTTGGCTTAGGCGCTCTGCTTGCCGCTTTAGCTGGTTCAATGTTGATTATGATTTACTCAAACATAACTCCCTATATAGGACCACAGTACACTTTTATCGCTTTGGCGGTCATCATTTTAGGCGGTATGGGAAGTTTTATCGGAAGCTTAGCTGGCGGATTTCTGATAGGATATGCCTATTACGTTTCACTGACGGTAGATGCCCTAATAACGTTAGCAGTTGTATACGCCGTCCTAATAATCCTGTTAATAATAAGACCTAAGGGGCTCTTCGGGAGATAACTATGCTAAGGGTCAAAGGCGTAAACCTAACAAAAGATCTGACAGTAAAAATTTTCGTTATAGTGCTAATTCTCGTGATACTAGTGTTTCCTCCATACTTTCTATCAGTTTACTATTTAACGATTGTAAGAAATGTTCTCCTGTGGCTGGCGCTCTCAATAAGTTGGCATTTCTTCTCGGGTTCCACAAAATACATTTCTTTGGGATCTGCGGCTTTTTTCGGAATAGGATTATATTTTACTGCTAAATACCTGCAACTTAGCACCGCTGGTGATTTTCCTGTCTTGCCTTTGCCGGTCATTGTGCTTTTGGCTGGTCTAGTAACTTTGGCATTGGCGATGGTTATTGGCCTTGTAACTCTGAGATTAAGGGGAATATACTTTGCGATACTCACTTTCAGCGTCAGCATAGTAATTAGTAATGTTATACTATGGTGGGAAATCAATGTAACGGGCACCCGCGGAACATACTTCCCCCTTTTCGACACTCAAACAAAATATTACGCGATATTCGCATGCACTATCGTGACACTTTTATTGACGACCCTGGTGCGCAAATCAAAGTTTGGTCTTGCATTGAAAATGATAGGTGAAAATGAAGAAGCAGCTGTACATGTAGGCGTAAACGCCAGCTTTATTAAAACATTAGGATTCGCCATAAGCGCCATGTTAATAGGCTTTATGGGCGGATGCTACTCGACAGTACTCAACGGCTATGTTAATACAGATATGGCCTTTAATTCGTTATACAATTTCATGCCTGCTGTAATGACGCTGCTTGGCGGGGCTGGAACAGTTTATGGCCCAATAATAGGATCAACAACACTGTCGTTGCTTAACGAATATCTCCGTGTGAATTTTCCTCATTACTTCCTGATAATTCTAGGAGTAATTCTAATAGCCATCGTCATATTCATGCCAGACGGAATAATGGGAATTGTTGAAAAGATTAAAACAACAAAGCTTTTTAGGAGTGAAAAAGCTAAAGCCCCAGAAAAGCCTCCTTAACATACTTGTTTTTTGAGATCTCCTCGCCCTCTCCATGCAAAGTTATTCTGCCTGTTTCCATTACATAGGCTTCATCTGCAACTTTTAAGGCGTAATGAACATTCTGCTCAGCCAGCAGAATGCTGAGCCCACGATTCCCAAGTTCTTCTACAGCCTTGAACACCTCCATGGTTAGTTTTGGCGAAAGACCCTGCGAGGGCTCGTCTAAAATAAGCAATACCGGATTTGACATTAAGCCACGTGCTATGGCCAGCATTCTCTGCTCTCCACCGCTAAGCGTCATGGCCAGTTGATTCTCCCTTTCCTTCAACACCGGAAAAACTTCATAAACCATTTCAAGATTCTCATTCCTTTTAGCCCTAGCCCTAGAGCTATAGGCCCCCAATATCAAGTTTTCACGAGCACTCATATGAGAGAAAATTTTTCTGTCTTCAGGTACAAACGATATACCTAAAACCACTACGCTGAAAGGTGCTAGTCCGTTGATTTCGTTGCCATTGAAACGTATGACGCCTGACGATGGTCTATAAAGGCCCGCTACAGTGCTTAAAAGAGTTGATTTTCCAGCTCCATTTGCTCCTATTAGAGCTGCTATTTCTCCCTTATCGACTTTCAGGGAAACATCCCAAACTACTTGTAATTCCCCACGAAGCACATTTAAGTTCTCAACTTCAAGCATAAGCTTCGCCCAAATAAGCCTCAATAACTCGGCGGCTCTTAGCTATCTCTTCTGGTTCTCCTTCTTCTATCTTCATTCCTTGATGAAGCACTATGATGCGGCCTGCTATCTCCATTATTGCGCGCATGTTATGCTCGATCATGAAAATGGTTATGTCTTCCTTGTCACGTAGCTCCCTGATTATCTTAATCATGCTTGCTGTCTCTGTGGGGTTTAGACCCGCCATTACCTCATCCAGTAGTAGGAGTCTGGGCTTTGTGGATAGTGCCCTTGCCACCTCAAGCATCCTAAGCTCAAAAACCGTTAAACAGGAAGCGCAGGTCATGCTCTTCCCAGTCAGCCCGAACTTTTCCAGTATTTGATCAAGCTCTTGCCTACCTTCAGAAAAACCTTTGTCCTTGGTGCATCCAAAACAAGCAGCTGCCAAAACGTTCTCATAAACAGTCATGTTTGGAAAGGGCTTTGGTGTCTGAAATGTTCTGGCTATCCCTAATTTACAGATCTTATGGGCTCCACGACGAGGAATGCTTTTTCCTTTAAACTTTATCGTTCCTTTGGTCGGCGGAAAGGTACCCGAGATTACATTAAAAAGTGTGGTTTTTCCTGCGCCATTAGGACCTATTAGCCCAACTATTTCGCCTTCGTCAACATAGAAATCTACATCGTTTAAAGCGACCAGCCCCCCGAAACGCTTTGTTACTCCGACCCCTTCGGCTAGCTTCAATGCAACGCCCCTTTACAATAAAATTCAATGGCTTCAACCAAATATAAGCTTTAGCGCACACCTTCAAACGCATTACCCGCTTGCAGTTAGCAGACAAACTGGGCGATTTAATTAACAAGGCAGTGCTTCACGCCTCCAAATAGCGCTGAGCAAATGTTGGCTTGAAACGTGCACATGACTTTCGAGACATTGATGCTTTTTAGTAGTTAAATATGACTTGTACTCGGATAACAACCTTAAATATGAGATGTTTAAACAGGTAATTTCTTGATTGCGATGGTTCATGACGAGGAACTTTGGTTTAGTGTGCACATTAAATGGTTGGCTGCACGGAATTTTGGATACATATAGGATGGGGATGCTGGATTGTTTAAGTTTGAAAAAGAGCAAAAAGTGTTTAATATAGCTGGAGTGAACATCGGAGGACAGCCAGGCGAGTATCCGACGGCTCTCATCGGAAGCATTTTCTACAATGGGCATAAAATAGTCAGCGATAAAGCAAAAGGCGAATTCGACAAAAAGCAAGCGGAAGCCTTAATCAACAGAGTGGAGGAAATCTCTGAGAAAACAGGGAACCCATACATTCTCGACGTTGTCGGCGAATCTGCTGAAGCCCTAATTAAATACATCGATTTTGTGGCTGATGCAACAGAACGCCCGTTTCTCGTCGACGGAGTAACGTTCCAGATTAGAATGCCAGCGGTGAAGCATATCGTGGAAATAGGGCTCACAGAAAGGGTCATCTACAACTCCATAGATTTTCACGTCTCAGATGAGGAAATCGACTTTCTTAAGGATTGCAAGGTTCAAAACGCAGTTTTGATGGCTTTCAACCCCAAGAAACCGTGGGCTGATGGACGAGTGGACGTTTTGAAGGGCGATTCTGGGCAAAGAAGCCTCTTAAAGGCTGCTGAAGACGCTGGCGTACAGAAGGTTCTGGTCGACACCGCGGTCCTGGATATGCCGAGCATAGCGATATGCGCTAAAGCCATCCAACTTGTAAAAGGCGAGTTCGGGTTGCCTGCTGGCTGCGGGCCGGCTAACGCTGTGACCACATGGAAAAGGGTCAAGAAGGGCGAGTTTGGCTCCAACGCATATGAAGTCTGTTCTGGCGGTTCCGCGATAATGACTCAAATGATGGGCGCCGACTTCGTGATGTACGGACCCATAGAGCTTTCTGAGGACGCGTTTATTGCGTGTGCCATGACTGACGCCCTTGTAGCCTACGCCGCAAGAAAACTGGGGATAGTCACCAAAACGAGAAACCATCCACTCTACAAAATTTTCTAAAATTCCACTTTTTCTTTTGGAGTAAACGATTATTTGTTGACTTAAAATTGGGGAAACGGCGGAAAAGGCGACAGATAAATGGCTGAGGCTTCTAAGACTATGGGGCTATTATTTGTATACGCCGTATTCCTTGGTGAAGTCAACCATAGCCTTTAGATTTTCCGGCTTTACATTATCAAAGAACGCACCATTGCTCATGATAAAACCGCCGCCTTCGCCGGCAGTATCGATTAGTTTCTTGGCGTAATCTTTCACTTGCTGGGGAGTGCCCACGGTCAACAGGCTGAGGGGCATGCCGCCGCCGATGCAGGCAACGTCGCCGAGTGTTTCCTTCGCTTTAGCAATATCTGTCTGGTCGAACAACCATATGACATTGCCTTTAGGTAAGTCCCGGATAACTTCCAGACGCGTGTTATAGCTCCCCTCAACAAAAGAAAACGGCACGCATCCCTCATCAATTAAGCCCATGAGAACCTTTCTAAAGGTAGGCCAGTAGAAGGTCCTGAACTGCTTATCGGAGAGGAAACCATCAGCACCTTTATGCAGAGGTATCATCACCATCGGATTTCCTGTCATTTTTGCAGTGGATACCCCTATCTTAATCCAGATTGGCGTTATTGCTTCCATGGCTTCGAGGAGCTTATCGGGCTGCCGGTACATATCCAGCATTATCCCTTTGGTGCCTCTTAGGGTGTCGCCAATTACGTCAAAAGGCGCCTTGGTGAATCCAGGGAGCATGTTCGGATATCCTAATCCGGCCATCTCCTTATCGAAGGCACTCACAAAGCCTACCCATTTCGCGGCTTCATTCCCGGCTTCGAAAAGGGTTTTATATGCGGATTGAACGGGGGGGAGACCGTATGGTATAAAATTGAAGGCAGCTCCGTAAATTTCGGTTATGCTAGCGAGGTTAGGGAGCTGGTTGAAGGGCTCTAAGGCGCCAAATATGCGCGGCATGTAGACGTTGTTGTAGAAATTCGATGGGTCCTGAATCAACGCATCATATTCATTCGCCTTCATGTATTCGCCTTCAAGGCATTGGTATGTATGATTGGGGGAAACTCCATGACCAGGCCAGGCGTATAACTTGAAGTCAAGAATATCAAAGAACCTTCCCGGGCCAGGCGCTACGCAACTACCGTGCTGATCCGCATCAAAGTCCAAGTAGAATTTTTTCCAAGCCTTGTAGCATTTGTCGTAATCATACATGACTTCCCGAGGGGTCATTCCGGAATAAATGGCGGGGAAAAAGCTAGGAATCAGAAAGACGGGCACCCTGTCAGGCAATTTCTTCAATTGAATGGCATCTTTTATCCTAGTTGCCCTTTCCTTATACAACTTCTCAGCTTCGGGGCTGACAAAATCTATGCCCTGTGGCGAAAGCCACCTTTGAAACATCTCCTCCTGCCTTTCATCCGATGATAACTCTTCCCATTTCTTTTCCATTTTTATTATTCTCCTGCAAATTCTCCAATAATGGTTCTTACTTAGCGCCGACCCATTTTTTAGCCAAGGACACTCCTTCCATGGCATCTTTACCATATGCATCAGCGCCGGTATACTTCCTTATATCTTCGGTGATCTGGCCACCGCCGATCATGATCTTTACCTTGTCTCTTAGACCGGCATCTTTTATGGCTTGTACTGTTTCTTTCATGGCATCAAAAGCCAGCGCTAGGAACCCGCTTAAACCTACGATGGGGGCCCCAGTTTCCTTTATCGTCTCCACAAATTTTTCTGGTGGAATATCCACTCCTAAGTCGTAAACTTCGAAACCGTTGACCTCAAGCATAAAAACTACAATGTTTTTGCCTATGTCGTGGATGTCTCCGGCTACGCTGCCGATTATGACTTTGCCTAAACGTTCAGCCTCCTTTGTTGTCGCTAGCTTAGGCTTTATCTTCTCAGTTACGGCCCTCAATATCTCGCCAGCGTATAGTAGGTCGGATATGAAGTATTCATTTTTTGCGAAGCGGTTGCCGACGATTTCCATACCAAGGCGGACGTCTTCCAAGATTTTGAAAGGATCTTCGCTTGCATTCAGCTTTTCTTCAACAATCTTCAGTGCCTCTTCCTCTTTCAAGTCAGCTAACGCAGTAATAAGGTCAGAGTTTTCCATTAAGATTCCCCTTTGACTACTATTTTCGTGAAGTTAATAAAAAGCTTACGGGAAAATACATAATGTCGCTTGCTTTTCACAAAAGTTATCTAACCGTAGGGCTAAACATTGTGATGAAACATCGATGAAGAGCCTTATCGCGGTTCTGTTTGAGCCGATGGGACGCAAAATAAACGTCAGACCAGGAATCAGTCTACTTGAAGCGGCGCATAAGGCAGGCGTAACCATCAGATCCGAATGTGGCGGAAATGGTGTATGCGGGAAATGTCGCATCATAATTCCAGACAAATACACTGTCACCGAGATAACCGAAGACGAAAAAAAACATTTATCACCCGAGGAAATGGACTTGGGCTATAGGCTCGCCTGCCGCACCATCCTGAAGAAAAGTACAAAAGTTTTGATTCCTGAGGAAAGCAGGATTTTGGCACGTAAAATTCAGATGAGTGGCTTAGAGATGCCTCTGCAGCCGAAACCTTACGTAAAAAAGCTCCAGTCAAAATTAGCCAAACCCACTTTGCTTGATGCCAGACCAGACCTTGAGAGACTGATAGACCACGTAAAGAATGCTTATGGATTCACTGAACTGGAAATAGGGTATGAGGCATTAAAGGAGCTGCCAGCCATTCTCCGTCAGGCAAAATGGCATGTCACCGCCGTCATGTTAGGCGACCGACAAATCATATCCGTGGAGGAAGGCGACACCTCCGACAAAATTTTCGGATTGGCTGTGGACATAGGCACCTCCAAGATTGTCGGCTGCCTAGTAGACATGGCAACGGGCAGAACTTTAAGCGTGGGCTTTGTTGAAAATCCCCAAATTATCTATGGCGAAGATGTAGTTTCCAGGATAACTTTCTCAGCGAACAATGCTGATAAGCTGCAAACTTTGCAAAGGCTTTTGGTGGAGGGAATAAACAGCATTTTAAGTTACACATGCGCCCAGGCAGAGGTTCATCTCCGAAATATCTACGAAGTGACAGTTGTTGGAAACACGGCGATGCACCACTTTTTTTTGGGAATAAACCCCAAATATGTTGCAATTTCTCCGTTCACACCAGCCCTTAAGCGCTCAATAAACGTTAAGGCGAAAGAGCTGGGAATAGACATATGCCCAGAAGGCAATGTCCATGTTCTGCCGGTTATTGCAGGGTTTGTGGGCGCAGACGCCGTTGCCGATTTGCTGGCAAGCGGCATTCACGAATCAGAGGAGCTTTCCTTACTCCTTGATATAGGGACAAACACTGAGGTTTTCGTAGGAAACTCCACAGAGATTTTATCATGCTCTTGTGCCTCCGGGCCAGCTTTTGAGGGAGGCCAAATAAAGCATGGAATGAAGGCTGTAACGGGCGCCATAGAAAGAGTGTCCATAACATCAGACTACGAAGTTGAGTACACGACGATTGATAACGAGGCTCCACGGGGATTATGTGGGTCTGCGATGATCGATGTTTTGGCACAGCTGTTCAAGCTTGGCGTTATAAATGAGCGTGGAAGATTTAACGCTGATATTAGAACGTCCAGGCTCAGAAGAGCCAACGATGACTTAGAGTTTGTTCTGGTGTGGAAGGAAGAAAACGGAACAGGCGTGGACATAACCATTACCCAAAAGGACATTAACGAGCTGCAGCTTGCCAAGGCAGCAATATTCGCAGGATGCTCTATTCTGATGAAAAAGAAAAAAGTTGAGCTAGACGAGATCGATGGGCTTCTCATTGCAGGCTCTTTTGGCAGCTATATCAACCCAGAAAATGCAAAACTGATAGGGTTGGTGCCGGATGTACCAACCGAGAAGATAAGGTTTGTTGGCAACACTGCGTTGTCCGGCGCAAAAATGTCCCTGATCTCGGAGGATGTCCGAAAAACTGCCGAGGAACTGTCGAGAAAAGTGCGCTATATCGAGCTTGCAACTGACCCCGCATTCTACAAAGAGTTCGCAGATGCTGCCTTCATCCCGCATAAGGACGTAAATCGGTTTCCATCTGTTAAAAAAGCTTTGTTTTAGCCACTTGTGTCTGCTTTCATTCTAACATGTTTCTACCGGTTTTTTCTGCCAAGTCCATTCTTGTGCTGAACCATCATAAATCTTCACATTTACGTATCCGAGCATTTCGCTTAGCACAAAGTACGCCGCGCTTGAGTAGCCGCCCACACCACAATAGATGATTATTTCTTTGTTCTTATTGTTGCCAACTGCGTTTGAAACCATTTCCTTTAGAGCGTCTATCTTCTTGTAAGTTATGTAAACCGCGTTTCCTGCACCATCTTCTTTAATGTTAAAGAGCTTAGGAGCAGGCAGATTCTTGGAGGTTGGAATGTGCCCGTCCTGTGTATTCCAGGGTTCATGTACATCGCCACAGTAAACTTCAGGGTCTCTCGCATCAACAATAACTGCTTCTCCAATTCTGTTTTCAACATTTTCTATTGAAATAAACATTGCCTCATCCACTTCTCCCATGTATGTTACAGGTGTCGGCGTTACCGTTCCACTTTCAGTGGAGTATCCGTCGGCTACCCATTTTTCGTATCCTCCGTCTAGGATGGCAACGTTTCTAACGGCAGCATACAACAATGTAATGGCCACTCTATCGGCGCCAGCCACTCCATAAAGGGCCAACGGCGTCATGGGATTCAACGAGCCGCTTGTGCTGCTAACAACAACCACATGGGAATCGCTGTTTATGCCGGCGTCGCCAACTAATTCAAACAGCTCCTCTTTTAGAGGCAATTCCATCCACGGAGTCGAAAAGGGAACGGTGAAAGGATCGTTTACATACCATTTGTCTTCGGGAACGTTTATTGCTCCTGGAATGTGGCATGCGCTATAAAGTTCTGGTTTTCTGACATCAAGCACAACGAGGTTTTTACGATGGATGTTATCTTTCAGCCAGCTGGTAGAGACTATCGAAGGAATATTTCGGGGATGTGACTTAAAACTCGTGCCAAGGGAGGCAAAACCTTGCGAGATAATCATAGAAAGCCAATAGAACTATAGTTGCTATTAAGTTTTCTTAACCATGATGCTCTCACTTCTCTTCTCTTCGCTGCTACCGAAACAAAAAGGCGCGCGTAAACTCATGAACTGTGCTGTAGAAGTCTTTCAGTCTTTTTTCTGTTTTTGCTAGAGAAATAAGGTTTAGTTGTTGTTTTTTAGCAGTTTGATTGCTGCCATTTTTGCACCCATTTCTGCCTGTTCTCTGTTTTCTCCGCTGCCCACAATTATGACATCGTTCTGGTTTGGGTTTAATTTGGTCACCAATTCGTTGTGCAGCATAGGAGCGCTTTCGGAAACGTCCTCCACACATTTAGGCATAGACAACTTGTTGCCAGAAAAAACCAGAGTGGTCGCCCCTGACGCTCCACTCTTAATCGCTATATCACGCTGTTCCATGCCGCTCCCCACCGCCTGAGCCGAGTCTCTAACCAGAATTGCAATGTTAAACGTTCCAACCGTGAGAGGGCTGCGGGGAATCTCCACTCCCTCGCTGAGCTTACTTCGCAGATCAGAAAACAGTTTCTTTCCTTCCTCAGAGAAAGAGATTCCGCTTCTTGAACTTCGAGTCATCCCCTCATTCTTAAGGTGCTTCAGAAGCGTTCGGGTTGCGCCCTCCCCCAAACCAAGTTCTTTTGACAGCCTTATTCTGCCCACGGTTCCGCATTCACCAATTATTTCCAGTGCCTTAACTACGTGAGCCTCAT
>Ga0307434_1000764_pt1 | contig 19630 bp, 12 predicted proteins | sample SalMarWE160220MG_FD_202156 | JGI IMG/M metagenome (GOLD analysis project Ga0307434, IMG submission 202156) | Salt marsh sediment microbial communities from the Plum Island Ecosystem LTER, Massachusetts, United States - WE1603-220 | ecosystem: Environmental > Aquatic > Marine > Intertidal zone >... | reverse complement strand
TTTTGCCACGGATATGCTCGTATACTTGCCCGTGTTTGGATGTTTTCTGCGCAGCCATACGCACATCTCCGGGGGTCCCATCAAGACGCGGTAACGTCACTCACAGCAGGGAATTATGGTATCAAAACTCTCACCGAGCGACTGTGGCCAGAGCGCCCGACCACCGCATCTAATCGCTAGCTTACACAAAAGGTGAGGATTGATCAAGGAAAAAGTGTTGCATTCGATGGGCCAATCGAGTACGCTATTGAGAGGTTCCGCGGGGTAGCTTGTTAGGGGGCACAGGAAGGAGGTGGAATCGCACGGAACATGCAGCTCGTGGCGGCGCCGTCTGGCCCCGTGATCGTGTTCCCTTCCGGCCACATGTGCGGGCCTTCTCGGATCGGAACCCGAACGCCGAACAGGCTGGAGTCGGCCTGCAGTCGGGGCGTGCCCCGGAATGCCGAGGTGAGCGCCAGACCAACCCTATCTTGAACGAATCGCCTCCGAGGCGATGATGCCTTCGGAGCTGTTCAATGACTAGACGAGCGAATTATTGGGCCAAGTTGGTGGGGTCGTGGAAGCGGAGCGGGCTGAGCCAGGCGGAGTTCTGTCGTCGCCGCGGAATCAAGGCGGTGACCTTCGCCTGGTGGAAGCGGCAGTTGCAGGGGCCTTGCGGACATGCGTCGCAGCCTCGATGGCTTGGCCGCCTTGACGCGGGAGATCCTCCGGGAGGATCCGCTGAGTGGCCATCTCTTCGTCTACTTCAATCGCCGGCGCGATCGGGTGAAGGTTCTTTTCTGGGATCGTTTGGGGCTGGCGCTCTATTACAAGAGGCTTGAGAAGGGCACGTTCCGGCTGTCGGCGTTTGAAGGTGGCGTATCACAGCGCGCGGAGATCGAGCCTACCGAACTGGCGTTGATCCTGGTGAGGTATCGAGCTGGCGGGCGCGAGGCGCCCGGTGCCCGGGCCATTGAGTGAGTGACGCTCGTGTGTTCTGGGTGGCACGTGCTCTGCGCAGCACGGCAGTGCGGAGCAGAGCCGTGGCCTTCGGCGGGGACTGCCGGCACAATGGGCACATGCTTCGCCCGGATGGCCGAGTTTCTAAGCGCGGGACCACCTCCGAGGATCGTGGCGATGCGTACTTGAGCAGAACGTCGAACTGGCGGTGAATGCTTGGTCGCCCGATCGCGAGTCTTGATTGCGCGGCATCACCAGAGGTATGTTTTGCCGCGGATCGCCACGGGTCTGCTTCGCGGGTACCGCTCCACAGACCCGTGCCACCCAAGGCGCGGGGCACCTGGCGCCGCCTGATCTCACCCTCGCGGCAGCCCTGCCCCCCGGGTCACGCCCACCGTGGGGTTGGTCGAGCGCTTACGCATTATCGGCCGGCCGTTTTCCCCTTTGAAACCGGAGTCGCAAGCCCAAGTGAAGTGAGTTCGTGCCGATATACCCACCGGTCACGTTCGCCCACAGCAACTTCATCATGGGCATGGGGCCACCTGGAACGACCGCAGACTCGCCGGCACGAAAGGACCGACTCATGCGAGCACTTGTTCTGGTATTGTTGGCACTGGCGCTTTGCAGCGGCCAGAACTGCGATATCTCGATGCAGGTAGCGTCCTCTGGCGTAGGGCCAGGCAATCCCGGTAATCCCGGCGGCGGGCCCTGTGGTGGTCCCGGCCAACCGCCCTGTCCTCCCGTCGATGGGCAGAACGATGACCAGAACGGGCCGGCAGGGCAGGGCGAGGACGTCTGCGGGGACGGCGTGTGCAGCCCCGCGGAGCGAGATGACAAGGCATCCTGCGTTCAGGACTGCATCTCAGTCTATGAGGGCTTTGAGGACGAGATCGAGACGATTCTAAGCCGGACGGATAACACCAAACGCAACGTGAACATGGCCGGCAAGCAGGCTACCGTCGAGAAGATGCGCCAGTTCGCCAGCACGCTCGGCATTGAGACGGCCAACCTTCAACCCGATCAGGAGGGCCGACAGTACGCGAGTATCGGCACGGAGGGTGAGATCCATGCCTACTTCGATTTCACCCCCGCCCAGATGGACGCGAACACACCATCGGACATGGAGGAGTTCCTGGCGGCTCGCCAGACTTGGAGCTACCGGGCGGGGGCTGCCGATGCCTTGCCCGATCAGGACATCGTGACCATTGCCGAGGGGGCAAGACAGCAATACGGACTCCCGGGCACGAACCAGCAGGGCGACGATACCCCTCGCAATGCCTCCACGCGTCAGCTCCGGCAGGTGGAGGATGAAACGACGACCGCGTTTCTCCAACAGACGATGGGGTACTATCGCACGGTGGGTGAGCGCCAAGTTGCCAACTCGACGTTCCTGGTGGAGGTGGACCCCGCAACGACCGCCGTCTGTGGCATGAGTCTTCGCAACTGGTGGCCGCTCGAAAACCCCGAGCAGGCCCCGCTCAAGCAGAAGACAGCCCTCATTCGGGACATCCTAACCACCATGGCCGAGAACGGAAGCAAGGAATACGACATCGTCCTAACCTCCTGTCAGCCATCCTACTGTCAGTTTCCGACGGCCCTGGTGCCGGCCGTGACCTGCCGAGGCGTGCTGAGACTCCGGAGCCAGAGCGTCGCGTCCTCGCTCATTGAGGTTGTGGTCTCCATGACCACAGAGTCGCAGGCGGACGAAATCGTCATGGTCTCGGAGGCCGTCGCAGTGGAGACGGACCCGCTGCCCACGGATTACGGCGATACCGGCGGGGCGCGGTTCGGTGTTTACTACTCCACGGACGAAGACCGCTTCATCGCCGGGGCGAGGAAGTTCCGCGACAAATTCAGCAGCACCTGGTCGGATTACGATTACCGCTGGGCCTACTACACCTACTTCGTGAGTCCCTATACCCACAACTACGTGGACAATGCCGATCTCATCTACGTACTGGTTCACGGCAGCATCCGGAGCTTCTCGGGCCAGGATGACAGGATCTGGATGAACAACACGACCCATGACGTGGCCCAGACGGGAACGGCCGATCTCGAGTACTTCGTCACCACCACGTGCAACACGGCCAGCGCCGTCCGTTGCGAGGGCATGAGCGCCGTCAAACGCTATACCGACACCGACCTGCGCGACACCGTGTTCACGGGGATTCACATCTACTCCGGCCACCACGGGACGGCTCTGTCGTCTACGACCATCCAGGAGAACAAGGCCACCAAGTACGCCCGATACCTGGACGACGGGATGACGCTCCTCGAGGCATGGTACTGGGCAGGAGTGGATGCCGGGCAGTGGCACAGCAACGTCGAGGAGGGATGTGCACAGGTCTACAACCCCGACAATACCGACCCGGACGGCGCCTGCAATACGTGGGGAACCGAGTTCACGTGCAGCCGATGGACTTCGTATCCGTCCTCCTTTTACATCGACTGCAAGAGGGGCGTGACCATCTACAACCGGGGGGACTACATGAGCGATCCCAGAAAGGGGGACGCCGACTACGACGTAGACCTGATGTACTCGTACCACAGCGAGACGGTGCCTCTTTCTGCGGCGGGGTACTCGTTGCCCTGACGGAACTGGAGCAATTCACGAGAAGATGTAGCCGGGGGTGTGATCGCCAGTCAGACCTCGGGTTGAATCTCGCGATTCAACGCTGAAGGGTGCCAAGCGGTGCGAGGAAGTGAGACTACAGCCGGGAGCTGGCCGCGATCATAAGTCCATGCAACCTGCGGGAGTTAGCGACGGCATCCGAGACGGTGCGAGCAAGAACGAGAACGCGCCCGGCAGGATTCGAACCTGCGACCTTCGGTTTAGGAAACCGGTGCTCTATCCTGCTGAGCTACGGGCGCGAACGATTAGCGTCTGTTCTCATAAGTTGTTTGTGGGAAACGGCTTAGCATTCCTAACCTGTGACAAAACCTGGTTCCGCTGATCTGCGTGGACACGCCCTAAGATAGAACTTGAGACGAAACCAGCAGCCTGATAGGCGCTCCGGGTAAGCTCGGGAGAGAACCGGCGGCTGGGTTTGCTCGACTCATGGGCCGACCACGCTCCATCATACCGCTCGTCAACTCGGACGGCAGACGCCATCTGCGTATTTACCCCGAGACCGGCGTCGGAACAAGACCTCGACCCGCAAAGATCTACCTCAAGGCCAAAGATGACAGGGCCGCCCGCTCAGCAGGGCACCCGCTGACCTTCGCCGAGCTTAACATGTGGTTCCTCATCAGCGGGATGGTGGCCCCCGGAAGCAGCTACTGAAATGTCGGGCACGGCCTGGCCGAAGGCGAGATCGCCCAGGACCCCGAGGCCATGGAAACCCTGGACGAGCTGGCCCGCAGCATCAACTGGCTGCTGGACGCGACGCGGGAACCCGCCTGGAACGGGGGGGCTTGTCGAGCGTGCGCGCTGTTCCAGCGCAACGATCCTGTGAGACTGGATTTCGATCAGCGACACCGCCCCCAAGGGGGCATGCCTGTCTCTACTCCAGGCGGCTGCACGGGGAGCAGATCAGGCATACTTGCCTTCGAGGACAATGAGCCAGGCCCGGCGCGAAGTGCCCGGGTGATTGGTGTAAGTTCTTCTCTCAAAACAACTTACATAGAGCACCCCGGCGTGTTGCCTCGGCCCCAAGGGGCGGGGCGCGCGCCCCGATCATGTGTATCCGCGCTCGGACGGGCCCGGAGCGGGGATGGACTGGGCGGCAATCGCATCGACGTGTTCGTCGCCACCACACCGATCCGCGGTCGCCAAGCCATTTCTTCTCCTTTTCTTCTTGCCATCGGGATTCCCTCCTGGTAGGATATCGGACCGTAGTGTATGGGAGAGAGCAGGCTCACGGGGAACGCTCTCTGGATCAAATCAGCGCACGAGGGAGAGAGACGTTGCGCGAGATTCATTTGCTTGCACGCTTGGGCCTTTTGACTGCGCGCTGCTTTCGCGATCAACCGCCGCGCTGCGCGGTGGGTTTGCCAGATACATTCGGTTTTAGGAACGAGTAACCAGCAATGTCGGATCCGGGCGCGGCCGACCCTATGGCCGGTGTGCTCGAACAGGGCTTGGGAGGCCGTAAGGAGGTGTCGACGAGAGTAGCACAGGGAGAGAATGAGGCCGACGCAGCCACGTCGGTCTCGCTGGAAGTTGAGGTCATAGGAATAGGAGCATGCTCATGAAGAGGAGTCTCATCGGAGTGTTTGCGGTTGCGGTTGTCGTGTGTCTGGTCGCGCCGGCTCCGGCCAACAGCATTTCAAGCCGCATCACGGTGGAGTGCATTGGCACCGAGAGTGGCGGCTGCGGCGGTCCCAATCAGAGGGATTACTGCTACGCGATCTTCCTGCCGTCGGGAGCGTCGATGGATTACGTCCAGGTCGGCACCTGTGACATGGTGGCCGGCGACTACAGCAACGTCGAGATCGTCGATGCCTCGGGTGCTGCCGTCCCGGATTGGAACTCGCTAGTCTTCGGGAACGGCGCTTACCAGCACGTCGCTTACGTCAAGACGCCGCACGGCGGCATTTCCCCGGCCCCGAACGGTAATTGCGAGGACACGGTGGATTGGTGGACTAACGGACCCGACTTGGCGGGGCAGGATACGTACTACTACTGTGGGTACGACAATCCCAGCCCGTCGCACAACGTGGCAGGCGGAGTTGGCCTGAACTCCGTTTACCAGTGGACGGTGGATTGGAACGAGCCGGTTGGCATGGGTCTCGGTCCGCTTCACGGCCCCGTGCCGGAGCCGGCGACGTGGTTACTTCTGGTTCTTGGCGGTCTGGCGGTGCTTAAGCGGCCGTAACCGCGACTGCAACTGCAAAACACGTGACCGGGATCGCTCTTGTCAATCGGAGTGGTCCCGGTCTGTTCATGCGCCGCGGGCGCGGCGCAAATGAATACCGCGATCGGGATGAGTCGGGTTTACTTCGCTTGGGCGCGGGTGTCGAGCCGTTTTCTGATGGTCAGCCGGGCGGGTGCTCCTGCTTTTCGCCGGAGCCGGTGCAATGGCTCTGGCCTGGTCGGTTTGCATTGGGCAAGCTGTCGCTGATCGCGGGCGAGCCGGGCCTGGGCAAGAGCTTCCTGACGTTGGACATGGCCGCCCGGTCCCGAGCCCTGTTCGCGCGGCATCACCACGAGCCTCCTTCGGGGACTCCCGCCTCGCAGATCTGTGCCACCCAGGTCCGGGGCACCCGGCGATGGTACAATACGCAAGAGCATCATCGCCATGATGCTCATCGCGAGCGGTTGGCGAATGCTTGAGGAAACAACAAGATGGGAAACGTGTTCAATCGGAACGACTTCCTGAGCGTCATGGTCCTGGGCGCGGCGGCGCTGACGAGCTCGCGGATGCTGTTTGCGGGGCAGCCCGGCCAGGAGAAACCGAACATCATTCTGATCCTGGCCGATGATCTGGGCTTCTCGGATCTGGGCTGCTACGGATCCCAGATCAGTACGCCCAATCTCGACCGACTGGCGGCGGGTGGTCTCCGCTTCTCGCAGTTCTACAACACCGCCCGCTGCTGTCCGACGCGGGCGGCGCTTCTCACCGGTCTTTACCAGCATCAAGCGGGCGTCGGACATATGGTCGGCGATCGCGGCCTGCCGTCTTACCAGGGGTTCCTGAACGACCGGTGTGTCACCATTGCCGAGGCCCTCCGGCGAGGCGGCTACCACGCCTGTATGTCCGGCAAATGGCACGTGGGTGAGGATCACCCGCACTGGCCTCTGGATCGGGGGTTCGAGCGCTACTTCGGCTTGATCAGCGGAGCGTGCAGCTACTTCCGACTCGCACCGGGCCGGCAGATGGCCTTGGACAACAAGCCGTACGTGCCTAAAGGCGACGACTTCTACATGACCGATGCGATCACGGATCATGCCGTGTCGTTTCTCAAGGAATACAGCCACAAGGGATCCCCCTTCTTCCTTTACGTGGCCTATACCGCTCCGCACTTTCCCCTGCACGCTCTGCCGGAGGACATCGCCAAGTACCGGGCGAAATACATGCTCGGCTGGGACGAGCTGCGGCAACGCCGCTATCGGCGACTGATCGAACTGGGGATCGTCGATCCCAAGTGGCCGCTCACGCCCAGGGATCCCGAAGCGCCATCCTGGAACAGCGTCGAGGACAAGGAGAGCTGGGATTTGAAGATGGCGGTCTACGCCGCCCAGATTGACCGAATGGACCAGGGGATCGGGAGAATCCTCGACAAGCTGATTGAACTGGCTATCGACGGGAATACGCTGGTAATGTTTCTGTCCGACAACGGAGGTGCGGCGGCGGACATTGACGCCGGCAAGCCGGGCGCGCCGGCCGGCGACCCGAACTCTTACCTGACCTACGGGCGAGCCTGGGCCAATGCAAGCAACACCCCGTTTCGCTTGTTCAAGCGCTGGGTACATGAGGGAGGCATCGCGACGCCGTTCATCGCGTATTGGCCGGCGGTAATCAAGCAGGGCGGTCACATCACGCACCAGGTCGGGCACGTCGTCGATCTGATGGCTACCTGCGTGGACGTCGCGGGTGTGCAGTACCCGGAGACTTGCGCGGGGCGGGCGATTCCGCCGCTCGAAGGGAGAAGCCTACTGCCCGTTTTCCAGGGTAACAAGCGCCAAGGGCACGATTATCTCTTCTGGGAACACGAGGGCAATCGCGCGGTACGCCACGGGCAATGGAAGCTGGTCTCGCGTCATCCGGACCGGTGGGAGTTGTACGATCTCCAAGCCGATCGAACAGAGCTGAACGACCTTGCCGGCCACCGCCGTGATATCGTCGAGTCGCTCACCGCCAGGTACGATGAGTGGGCGCAGCGCTGCGGCGTGGCTCCCTTCGATCAACTGCCGCGCAAGGACGATGTCGTGCCCTGGTATCGACTGCCTCCCTCCCAACGACCGAAACAGCAAGAGCGCTAGCGTTGCCCGCTCATAACAGACGAAGCCCGATTCTGGAACCGGAGATTCCGGCTGAGGCTTGCTTGCGGTCCTGCTGAATGGAGGTATGAACCTTGCGATTCGCCATGACATTCACAATCCTGACGCAAATCGTACTTGTCGTCGCGATGCTACTTGCCGTGGTCATAGGTCTCGATTGCGCCGGGCACGCTATCAGGGACAGATCGCTTGGCTACTTGGCGCACCTGGTGATGCTCCTGGGATCTTCGATGGTGTTTCTCGGCTGCTTGTTCGGCTTCGCCGCACTCCAACTGCTGAAGACGATGGCTAACGGGATCACCGAACGAGCCGGCGACTGAAGCTTGCTCGCCGATCGCCGTCGGCGGACTGGTGGTGACGCGGCGGCGAGTCGCCACTCAAGAGCTGAAAGCTGTTCACTGATCGCTGCTGACTGTTCTTTCAAGGCAAGCCGAAACCGGGCTCCGGGGCGTACAGCCCGCTCCGCGACAAATGTTTACGGCGGGCGCCCACATCGACACCGGCCACCCGCGCCCGCCACGCCTTCGCCGAGGCCGCCGCCAGAGCATTCGATCAAGCCCTCGCCGAACGCGAGGCAGGGCAATGGCGACCGCACGAAAAGGCAATAGCGACGTTTACCCACAGCACCCCGCACGTCCTGCCCGTGCTCGCCGGGGCCGGGGTCTGGAAGGCGGGCAAGCCTGCCGTCGGTCCGGGGCAACGATGATACGCTTCAATCAGCCATTCGCTCGGGCCCGACCGCGACGCAGCAGCAGCGGCAGGGCTGCCAGCAGGAACAGCACCATGTTGCACGGCTCCGGGGTCAGATTCAGAGCGTCAACGTGGATACCGGTGCCGGGGCTCATCCCATACTCAATCCACAACCCGACGTTGATCGTGACGTTGCCGGAGTTAATGATCCCCGATATAGCGGGAAACGGCTCCCAGTCGAAGATGTAGACGAAGCCTGGCAGCCGCAATCGCCACTCGTCAACCAGGGGATCGCTCACGGTGGTCCCGTCGATCAACTGGATGTACAGGTCTGTCGGGGCTGACCAGACTGTTCCGCCGGCCACCATACCGGCCAGCATGAGGGTCGTGCCCGGGGGTACGGTGGTGTTGGCCAGCCAGAGCCAGGCCGACTGGGTGCAGCAGCCTGCGGTTTCCAGACCGCCGTAGGTCGCACCGCACGCTGCTCCCCCCGGAAGCCAGTTACGCACGATGTCGCCCACCCACGGATTCGGCTGGCTCGGCCATGGATCCTCGAACCCACCCTCGCTTTCGCTGAGCATGTTCGCCGCCGCCGGCGTTGCCATCAGCGCCAGGGCGGCCAGACCGGCAATGGCCGAGACTACAGCCTTTCCCGCCCACATCATTCGCTCCTTTCTCGTTTCCGCGACGGCCGTTCAGCACGGCCACTGGTATACCCCTGGCCGCGGCGACCCACACAAAAAAAGAGAGCCCGCCCGAAGGCGTCTCTCTCTCGCGTCGTCAACCCGGTCCAGGCAGAAGAGGTACCGTTGCGGTTTGTACCCTCTGCCGCCCCGTCCGGGCCGACCTTGAGAGTATCACTCCGGAACCCAAATGGCAAGGAGAAAATGCAGCTAATGTGGAGTTCCTTGCCTCCTGAGCTTGGTGCCCGAGGTCGATGCACCGGGCCGAAGAAGACCTCCTTGTTCGGTCCCTCCGTCGCCAATCAGACGGCCCCTGGAATGCGCCCTGGAAGCCGTTAGGGGACCGGCGTCCCGCCGTCCGTGTTTGGGGCGGGCCCCGGTGCGATCAGAGCCGGCCTCTGTGAGGCCGGTGTCTTCTCGGGCTGGGAAACGCCGCGCCACGAAGGCGCACCGGGCTCGGAAAGCCCGCCTCAGAGCCGCTGTTCATACAGCCGTCGCGCCGGCCGATGATCAGGCACACTCCCGCCCGATCAGCCGGGCCCACCGCCGGACGGTTGTTGCTATTCAGAACGAAACAGGTAGAGGTCGTCGAACCATGCCGTACCGGCCTCGCCGACGGAGACGTGACAATCCAATACGACGACCGCGGCGCGCGGCGGCACCCTGACCGTCTCCCTCTCCGCCAGGAGCCAATGCGTGGTTCCTTGGATCGGTCGGGCGGCCTGGACGGACAGTTCCTGTCCGTCGCGATCAAGGAACCGGACGCGCAAGTCGGCGCGGCTGGCGAGCGATTCCGATCGGATGTATCCGCCGAAGGTAATTCGATAACCCGGCCTGACCGCGATTGGCTGAGCGGAGAATCGCCGGGATCTCTCGCCGGCCCGGATACGCAACGACCGCACACCGGCAAAAGATTGCCGCACCCGCAGCCCGCCGATGTCCATCAATCCCTCGATCCTGATCTTGCCCTCGCCAGGCGCCCGTTTCGTCCACCAGAAATCGCGATCCCAGCCGTGGTCGTCTCTCAGCTCGAACCACTTCCAACGGTCGCCGGTCCACTCCGAGGCTGAGAACCCGCCGACGTCCTGTTCGAGACCGGGGTTCTCGACGAGGTTGATTCGGGGCAACTCCAAAGGTGAGCCCGGATCCGGGGTGCTGACGGAGCAATGCGGGCCCCGGGGCACGAGTGCTCCTCTGGCCAGAACAAAGCAGTCAATCAGCTTGCCGTACGGCATGTTGTTGGCCAGGCCGATATCCAATCCACCGGGGCGCTTCTCGATTACGCTGTAGGCAAGCCGGTGTCTGCCGGCGGACAGATCCACGTTGGCGTAGTGATACCAGGCGAAGATCATCCGCTCGTCCTCCAGCGCGTTGTACTGGGCGACCAGCCGAACGTCGATGGGAACGTAGGTATTGCCGGCCTGTTGCCATGGGCCGTCGTCGATTTTCCACCGTCCGGGCGAGGCCATCGCCAGGTATCCCTCCCGCACCCAGAGTTGATACGTCCCGCGTCGGGGGACCTGGACATCGTAAGAGGCGGCGTACCCGTCCGGCGCGGGGGGCGGACAACTGCTGGCCAGCCCGAGCATCGCGTCACCGCTCAGTTGGGTCAGGCCGCTGAATACGTCGAGGTTGAAATTGGATTCCAGCGGCTCCTCTGCTTCGATCAGCACGACATCCGCGGTGCCAGTACCTTCATTTGCCGACGACTGGCTGTCGGTTCTGACCAGCACCGGTGGGGGGGTAACGGCACTGGTGCGGATCATAACCGTCGCGTGGCTGTCGTCGCTGTCAAAGAGGAGCCCCTGCGGCGCCCAGGAGAACTTGCCCTCGGATTTGACCAACGTCAGGTCGTCCGGCCGCAACCGGACCGTCAGGCGTCCGTCGGCCTCGAGCGCGACCTGCTCGCCGCGGCCATAGTTCGCCTTCAGGCTGCCGGCTGTCTCCTTCGGTATGCTGAACGCAAGCTCCCTCCCCTGGGCCTGAGGCGCCGGGAGCACATTCCCGACGCCGTCCTGAGTATACGCAGGCAGATCGTCTGCCAGCCGCACAATTGAATCGACATGCGGGGCAAGCGATACCACGGTCACCCGCTCGCCGCCCGCCCGATAGGAAAAGCCTTCCAGATCGTTCCCGACGTTCAAGCGCTCCACGCCGAGCCTTTCCCTCATAAACCGCCAGAAGTCGAACCGGTGGCCTTCCCGGTCCAGTACGACGCGGTCCGGCCGCCAGCCGGGCCGGTTCTGTGCGCTCTTGCTGATGATCTGCAGATTGCCCTCGACCAGGTTCCATACCTGCCCCGCCTTGTTCCTGCCGACGATCCGGCACGACGAGGTCGGCTCGAGTACCTGGAACTCGATGCCGTCGTCGTGCGTTGCGAAACGGTCGGTGTAGTATCTGTCAACCTGCGGGATTACGCCAAGATCCTTTCGATAACCCAGCCAGGTAACGCGGCGGCCGGACTCGATGCAGTCGTTCACCTCCCCGGCGTATCGCAAGGACGCAGGCGCGTTTTCGAGGTTGATGAACACCATCTCGGCCGGCACCCGTAGCGAGAACGCGGGCAGCAACCACGCGCCGTTGGGCAGCTTGCCCGCGGGATCGACCCACCATAGCGTGTCGGTGTTGTAATAATCGCGATAGGGATCGGAGTACAGCAATCCCGAGTTGGGATGGAACAGGCCGGGGAAACGGTAGTACGCGGCCGGCTTGTAGTCAGCGAGATCCGGGGCGTTCTCGACGATCTCGGAGAACGTCCCCAGCCATTCCAGTTGTCGCGGGTCGCGGGCCACGGCGTCGTCCCAGAACGAATTCACGCCCGGCGACGGCATCATGAAGTAGTGAAACAGCCCCTTGGCGCCCCCGGACAACAGCGAGGTGTAGATCGGATACATGGTTCCCAACCGGCTGGTGCATCCGAACAGCTTGTTTCTCGACAGGCTCTGGTCCTGGTGGTTGCCCTCGCCGATTTCCGTGGCGACGAGCCAGGTTGTTTTAGTGGCCTGCTCGCATTCGCCGAACACGGGGATACCCATGAATGTGAGCATGGGCTCGGCCACGCCGTAGGTCTCCATGCCCAGTCCGTCAAAGCCGCCGGGGATTCCCGCGTCGTTGATGTGCCACCAGTCCATGCCCGAGAAGCACTTGAAGATCACCGGCACGTCATGCAAGGACTTGAATACCTCCGCGATTTCGATGTGGAAATCGCGCACCTGACGGCCGATTGACTCGACGAGATCGTAGCGATGCTGGCTGGTCCCGTGCCGGCACCGCACCGCCTCGCCCGTCTCGACGTTAACCAGGTAGACCCAACTTGTTTTCGCTTTCACGTCGTCGATCGCGCGCACGGGCAGGAGCTGGGCGGCCGTGGCAAAATCGGCAACCTCGTCGGCTCGGTCCACCGCCCAGGCCGAACGCAGATCCTCGATGTTGCCGTACCGTTTCTCCAGCCATGTCCGGTACGACTCGCGAAAACAGGGATCCGACGGCACGAAGTCGTGGTCCATGTTGTTCTCGTTCCAGAACGCATCGACGATGAAGCGAAAGCCCGGTCCCATTCGGATCTTGCCGTAGAGATCCCGGATCGCCTGATAGTACTTGCGGGTCTCCTCGGCCCAGAAGTACATGTTGTCGTTCCATCGTTCGCGATACCTTGCCGCACATAGATGCACTTTGTAGTGTCCGGGGGGCAGCTTCGATACGTCCATGCGGGCCGCCTGATGGTCGTCACCCCTGGGCTCGCCTTCGCGCTCGTCGGGCACCACTTCGGCCCGGCCGTGGGCGACAAGCCGGCCCGTCGCCCGATCCGAAACGAGATATAGCACGTCGCGAATCTTGCGGTAGTAAACGTGCAGCTTGCCGTCCTTGATCCAGCGGTCGTCCTGTTTCTTGTCCAAAGTAGGCCCGGCGTCCCGATCCACGCTGATCTCGACGTCGTGGCCACTCATCAGATCGAAAGCGTAGCCGTGGGCCTGCAAACCCGAGGGCTGCATGCCATAGCGCATGCCTACCTTGTCCATGTAATCCACGCACCGCTGGAAAAGCCGCATCTGGTCGTCGCTCTTGGTTTCCCAGGTGTGCGGCATCTGGACACTGCTGCCCACGTTGAGGTACACGTCGCGGACGTTCGCGCGGACCAGCAAGTCCATCTCGGCCTTGAACGTCTCGAAGTCCTGATCCGGAATCACCATGCCCCCGACGGGGAAATACGCGGCGCCGTCCCAGAACAGGCAATGGGCTCTGTTGATATGCCATCGATGCGGGACGCCGAACTTGTCAACAAAAGTGCCGGTGGTGATGATCAACGGCGGCGAGGGCGGCATCGGGCCCCGGACGGCTATCTTCGCCGTCGTGGTGAGAGGTTCGAGATAGATTCCGGCCGCAACCCGGTATGCCCCCGGCGGCAGGTCCTCGGGCAACCGCGTCTCGAAGGGGCCAAGCGCCGCCGGTCGACCGATTGGCAGTTGCTCCGCCAGCGATCCTTGTTCGAGAGCGGCTCGAAAGGATGCCACGTGCAGAACATTTCCGTCGCGCAGGAAATGGGCGAACAGGTGGGGCGGCTGATCCAGCTTGCGCTTCATCGTTATCGTGAATGTCACGGAAACGGTGTCGCCGGCCTGTGCCGTTTCCGCAACGTCGATATCAATCTTCTCCAGCGCAGGCTCCGCCTGCGGATACGTGGGCGGCTCGTACGCTGCCGCCACCTCACACGCAGAAATCACCGCAACGATGCAGGAATACGCGACTGCGGGGAGAGAACCTGATTTCATCTGTTTCCTCGTGGTCGGATTCAGGAATGCGGGGGAGCGTCGGCCGATGCGGCTGCTCACGCTGATTGTTTCATACTGTCCTGCCACATGGTAGGTGCTCGGACGGCGGCGTGCAACGCACTTCGGAGGCGACGGGCGTAGTCGTCACGCGTCACAATGCCTGCGCGGAGCGGGAGGGAGAACCTAACATTTGGCAAACTTCGCCCGCTGCGGGGCACCGGCACGGAGGACTCCTGAGGTCCTACGGTCGGAGGAGGTCTCAACGGGTATCGAATTACGGTAGAATGGCCCCCAATGGTCGGCCGAGATTCGGCCGCCGGCGTCAAAGGGGAAACGCCCGTCGAGAAGGCGGGCAGCATCGCACAGCAGAGGACAACATCATGCCGGACCCCGACAAGATTTCGGGCCGAATCCTTCGTCACGTCCGCAGCAAGGACTACCAGCCGCAACGGATGCGCAAGCTCGCCCGATCGATCGGCGTGGAAGAGACGGAATACGCGGCGTTCCGCGCCGCGGTCAAGGCGCTCATGAAGGCCGGCCGGGTCGTCCGCGGCAGCAGCAACTGTGTCATGCTCCCTGAAGCCGCGGGCGTCATCGTCGGCACGTTTCGCGGCAATGCCCGCGGTTTCGGCTTCGTCGTGCCCGAGCCGCCGACCGATCACGGCGACCTGTTCATCCCGCCCGACGCAACGCTCGACGCCATTACCGGCGATACCGTCGCCGCCCGCATCACCCGCCGGGGCAAACGCGGCGACTCTTCGCTCGTGGAAGGCAAGGTCGTCGAGATCCTCGAACGCGGCCAGAGCCGATTCGTCGGCGAGCTCGTGCGCGAAGGCGGGCGATGGATGCTCCGGGCTGACGGCCATTCACTTCACCGGCCGGTCCTGCTCGGCGATGTCCACTCCACGCGGGCCCACGCCGGCGACCAAGTCGTCGTCGAGCTGACCGAGTTCCCCGCCGGCGACCGACCGCCCCGCGGCGTTATCGTTGAAGTGCTCGGCCGGCGCGGTGATTCCGAGATCGACACCATCAGCACCATTCGCCAGTACCATCTCCGCGACGAGTTCCCCGAGGAGGTGCTGGTGGACGCCCGCCGCGCCATCCGCAATTACGATACCGGACTCGACCAGCGCGAAGACCTGCGCAGCGAAGTCGTCATCACCATCGATCCCGATGACGCGAAGGACTACGACGACGCGATCTCAGTCAGGCCGCTCGGGCGCGGGCGCATCGAGCTCGGCGTTCACATCGCGGACGTCTCCGCGTTCGTGCTCCCGGACAGCCCGCTCGACGACGAGGCACGGACCCGGGGCAACAGTGTCTATTTTCCCCGCCGCGTCCTGCCCATGCTGCCCGAGGTTCTGAGCAACGGCCTGTGCAGCCTGCAGGAAGATGAGCCCCGCCTGGCCAAGAGCGTCTTCATCGAGTACAGCGGCAAGGGCAACCGCCTTTCGAAGCGATACGCCAACACCGTCATCCAGTCACACAAGCGGCTCACCTACGACGAGGCGACCCGGATCCTGGAAGGCAGGACCCGCGGCTTCAAACCAGAGGTCGTCCAGCTCCTCGACCGCATGAACAAGCTCGCCCGGGCCGTTCACAAGCGCCGACTGGCCGCCGGCATGATCGTTCTCGACTTGCCGGGCACCGAGCTCGTTCTCGACGACGATGACGCGGTCGTGGACGTCGTGCCGGAGGATACCAGCTTCTCACACACGATCATCGAGATGTTCATGATCGAGGCCAACGAAGCCGTCGCCGAACTCTTCAGCCAGCTCAACGTGCCGCACCTGCGCCGCGTACACGCCGAACCGCCCGGGGACGCCCAGACCAAGCTCGCCGGCTTCCTCCGCGTATTGGGCCGGCCTCTGCCCCGCCGGCTGGAACGGTCCGACCTGCTTCGACTGCTGGATAACGTGCGGGACACCGCCGAGTCGTTCGCCGTCAACCTGGCGGTGCTGAGATCGATGGCCCGGGCCGAGTATTCGCCGAAGACGATCGGTCATTACGCTCTGGCCAGCGGGGACTACTGTCATTTCACCTCGCCCATCCGCCGTTACCCCGATCTGGTCGTGCATCGGCTTCTGCAGACGTATCTGACCGGTCAGCTAGGAACTCGCCGCCAGCGTGCCTCCGTTCCGTCTGCGGAGGCACTGACCGAGGTGGGCGCACATTGCAGCTTCACCGAGCGTCACGCCGAGGCGGCCGAGCGCGAGCTCAAGCTGGTCAAGGTCCTTCGCTTTCTTGACCAGCGTGTCGGCGAAACCGCGGAAGGCCTCGTCACCGGTGTCACCAACGTCGGCGTCTTCGTCCAACTGGTCCGGTACCGCGTGGAAGGCCTGATCCGGTTTGCCGATCTCCCCGACGACTGGTGGGACGTCAAGCCCCGCGCCGGCTGCGTCGTCGGCCAGCGAAGCGGCGTGAGGATAGCGATCGGCGACCCGGTCGCGGTTGAGATCGCCAGCGTGAACCTCGCCGCTCGCGAGCTGGACCTCGTCCTCGCGCCGGAACCGCCGAAATCCCGAGGCCGCAAGACCGGCCGCAGTGTATCCAAGGCCAAGGAGAAGACTGAGCCCGCCCGCTCCGTCAGCCGCAAGACAAAGACTAACAGGCCCTCAACCCGAGCGAGCGCGGCCCGTCGGCGCGGCCGGCGCTAGCATGATCCACGCCCGGCGTTTGACAGGTGACTGACGACAACGAGAAGGTCGGTCTTCGAGCATTCGCCAGTGAGGAACCTATCCATGATCCGAAGGCTTCTCATCGTGCTCATGGCATCGACCGTGCTGGGATCCGCCGCTTTCGGGGCAACCCCAACCGCCGATCGGCCCAACTTCGTTTTCATCCTTATCGACGACCTGGGCTGGTCGGACCTGGGATGCTACGGCAATACATTCAACGAGACGAGGAACATCGATCGCCTCGCCGGCCAGGGCATGCGTTTCACCGACGCATACTCAGCCTGCTGCGTCTGTTCGCCCACGCGGGCCAGCATCATGACCGGCAAGTACCCGGCCCGGCTGCACCTGACTGACTTCATCCCGGGCCACCTGCGCCCATGGGCCAGGCTGACCGTACCCAAGTTCAATCAGGAGCTGCCGCTCGACGAAATCACCATTGCCGAGGTCCTCGAACAAGCCGGTTACACCTCAGCCAGTATCGGCAAGTGGCACCTCGGGGGCAGCCCGCACCTTCCCGACAGCCAGGGGTTCGACGTATCGCTCGTGCATCGCGGGGCACACGTCTTTCCGAGATTCTCCATCACGCCTGGGATCGAGCTCGCCGACGGCGACTATCTCGCCGACGTCCTGACCGACCACGCGGAGAAGTTCATCGAAGCCAACCGCGACAAGCCCTTCTTCCTCTATCTGTCGCACTTCGCCGTCCACATCCCCCTGCAGGCAAAGCAAGAACTGATCGCCAAGTACGCGAACAAACCCCGGCCAAACGCCGGCGTCAACCATCCCGTCTACGCCGCTATGCTCGAAAGCGCCGACGAGAGCGTTGGCCGGATTATGCGAAAGCTGGACGAATCCGGGCTCACCGAGCGCACGATGGTCATCTTCACATCAGACAACGGCGGGCTCATGAGCACGTTCCGGGGCGGTGGTCCCCTCGTTACCTCGAACGCACCGCTGCGCAGCGAAAAGGGCACTCAATACGAAGGCGGCATCCGCGTGCCGATGATCGTCCGCTGGCCTGGCCGAATCGAATCAGGCACAACAAGCAGCGTTCCCGTCAGCAGCATCGATTTCCTCCCCACCATGCTCGAAGCCGCCGGCGCCAAGATGGAGCCAAATCATCAGATCGACGGCGTGAGTCTGGTGCCGATCCTCAAGCAGACCGGAGAACTCGCGCGCGACGCTCTCTACTGGCACTACCCACACTACCACCACGGCACGCCCGCCGGCGCAATCCGGCAGGGCGATTACAAACTCATCGAGCGATACGAAGACGGCACCCGCGAACTGTACAACCTCAGGGACGACGTTGGGGAACGCTTCAAGCTCGCCGGGAAAATGCCCGAAAAGGCCGAGGAGCTGAGCAAGAAGCTCGACGACTGGCTCGCCGCCGTCAACGCTCAAATGCCCACGCTTAACCCCAATTACGATGTCAAGCGAGCCAACGAGTGGGGAAAACGCAAGAACGCCAAGCCGCCCAGGCTTTCCAAGCCATCCGTCTTCGCCCCTGATGTGTCGAGCTTTCCCGCCAGCCCCGATCAAACCCGAACCATTAGGGGACCGTACACTACCAACGTCCCCAAGTCACTGCTCGGGCCCCGCGGCAGCGTCTGCCTCTGGTTCAGACCCGCCAAGACGATTCTCGGCAAGAGCGACAGGCTGCACCTGATCAACGGCGACGCCTTCGAGATGTTCATCGATCCGCGGGACTCAGAGACTTGGGTGCTCTTCCACAGCGGACCGGCCATGACCGGAAAAGCAGACCCCGACAAGAACCGATTCCACTGGTTCGGCGCAGCCCTGACGCATCTCAAGGCCGATCACTGGTACCACGCCCTATGGACGTGGGACGCCAAGAACCCCGGCCGCAATGCCTTCTATCTCGACGGCATCTGGCAGGCCGGCGGGCGCCCATTCGACTTTGACGGTCAGCTCAAGGCGTCCGATCGGGACGTCAACATGACCATCGGTTCCCAAGCCCTGACCGTCAGCACGACCAGCTTCTATCGCCATCCCATCGGCCACTCGCAGGCCCGGCATCTCTGCGAGAGAGTTGGCCACGCCGGATACACCAGCGAGGGCATACGCCGCTTCCATGGCGAACGCTTCGTCCCTGCCGACGTCGATTGGGAACACCCCGTTTATGAAACCGACTTCGATGATGAGTCCGCCCTTGCCGCCTGGAAACTCGAGGGCGGCCTGCGTATGGGCGTCGCCAGCGGCAACCTAGTCCTCGAAAGCAACAACAAAACCACAAGTTCAGAAGCGAAGGCTAATCACCTGGTCTGTTGGCTCACCCGCGAAGTGCCCGCCGACTTCCTGCTCGAATTCACCGTCCGCCCGCAGAATCGCAAGCGAGGCCTCAATATCGTCTTCTTCAACGCGAGGGGCCTCAAGGGCGAGAACATCTTCGAGCCGCCCATAAGACCCCGAACCGGCGTCTTCAAACAGTACACCCGCGGCGATTTCAACAACTACCACATCTCCTACTGGTCCGGTGGGCGCGGCACCGCCAACCTGCGCAAGAACAAGGGTTTTCACCTGGCGGCAATCGGAAGAGACCTCATCGATACCACGCCGGCCAACGCCTTTCAGACCGTCCGCCTGTATAAACGCGGCGGAAAGATCAGACTCACTGTCGATGACGTGATCTCAGTATCCTACGACGATGACGGCAAGACCTATGGGCCCGTGCACACACACTCGGGCTGGATCGGCCTTCGACAGATGAGACACACGCAATACTGCGAGTACGGGTACGTGAAGGTCTATCCGCTCACCCCGTGGAGCCGACCGGATGTAGCGCTGGAATAAACCGGGGCAACGTGAGGGCCCACAGGGCAGGCATCGCCGAAGTGAACAGCAGGCCCGGCTCACCGCCGGGCCCGCACATCCGAGCGCCACGTATCCGGGCAGGCGGAAAACGTC
>Ga0307434_1000761_pt1 | contig 19706 bp, 24 predicted proteins | sample SalMarWE160220MG_FD_202156 | JGI IMG/M metagenome (GOLD analysis project Ga0307434, IMG submission 202156) | Salt marsh sediment microbial communities from the Plum Island Ecosystem LTER, Massachusetts, United States - WE1603-220 | ecosystem: Environmental > Aquatic > Marine > Intertidal zone >... | reverse complement strand
TTACCGCCAATATTAAATATACCTTATTTAGACCTATCACCCTCGCTATTCAACATTCATGCACGGTTATTAATCTAATTTACTATGGTGATAAAATTGCTGAATTAATCGGGATCAATTTCTCTATTTCTTCTTTTTCCATTTTTCCTTATTTCCCATTTTTCTTTATTTACCCTGTTAGATAATTGTTCTCTGTTTCTAAATCTGTTTTGTTTAACTGATTGATACTTCTGTGCTTTCATATCTAACGGGGTTTACACTTACATCCGTGAACATTTACGATTATGTTTATGAGTCCGTTTTAAAAAGGACGATTTACAACAACTGCCTTCAGAGGGATCGTACGATAAAAAATGCATGTAGATATTGTCGATCACGAAGGTCATACGACTCATAGAGATTCCAATGGAAAGACATCCGCCAGCCGGAGGATATTGAAATTATAAAAAGAATTTTTGTGTGTTTTCCCATTGGGATGCCTCCGGTATGTGCATTTTGTGGCTTTTTTTAGTAAACTTATTTATGTTTTTTCTCTGTATGATGAAATAACCTTTGAGAGTACGCTAATAGAAAGATAGTTGAAATCTATCGGTTTGCAAATGTAATCTGCTGCTCCATTTTTTAAAGCTTCTAATGCAATTTCTTTATCTGCGAGACCTGTTATCATAATAACTTCTATATTGGGATATTTCTGTTTTATTTCTTTAAGAAAGACGATACCATCACCATCTGGTAGTTTTATGTCTAAAAGTATAATGCCGGGTTTGAATTTATCTATCTGTTCAGAAGCTTCCCTTTTTGTATACGCTTTTGCAGTTTCATATCCCTTTTGAATTAGAAAGTCATCGAGAAGTTCGACGATATCTTGCTCATCATCAACAATTAAAATTTTTCTTATTGGCATTATCCACCTCTTTTAAATTAATTTAAGTATTAACTAACATTTTGTCAATTGTTTATTTCCCGTCAATATCTAAAGAGTTCAGTGCAACCTTTGGAACAAATCGGAAAGTATTTGTTCTTTTTAATATAGTTACGGTATTCTCTGTATTTTGAATTGTTCCATATTGCTGTAAACTTTTCATGTTTAATATTTCCAGGAGAATAGTTCATTGTATGATATGGCCTCACTGAACCATCCGGGAAAATGTATGCTGTCATCCATAGGCTCAAGCATTTGTTTTTATAAGATGTTGCTTTGAAAGAGAATTGTGAATACCACTGTTTGATTTCATTATCACTTAAGTTGGGATAGAAAGTAACATTGGTTTTATATTTATTTTTATGAATTTGATGAATTTTCTCAGTTAGATAGCTGATATCTATATCCGGTAATTTTTCTACAACAAATCCTAACCAATTACTTGGGATTTGTCCAAATCGTTCTTTGAAAAAATTGATAAAATCACGAGTAGTGTCTTTGTGTAGAAAAAGCAGATGATGAAATGTCAGTCCGTCTGTATTTATACCTTCTGCAATTGAAATAATTTCGTCAGTATATTTATAACTGATTTCGCTTAATGTGCTGTTGATATTGATGAGAGGCTTGGTCGTATTTTTTTTGTGCTTTATATCGTTGAGAATATGAGATCCTTCAATAGATTTATTAAATGTTCCCGGGACTCGTCTTATTTTGTCATGAATTTCTTCGGGACCATCTAGTGAAAAGATAATCTCATCCAGCCCAATATCGACTATTTCTTGTGCCCAACGACCTATTAGCACGCCGTTGGTAATGATGTTGCATCTTAAACCGGCGGATTTAACAATTTCTACAACCTTTATCCAGTTTGGATAGAGCATCGGTTCTCCTCCAAAAAGGGTAATATTTGGTTTAAAATGTTTTACACCGTCAATCGGGTCTTTTATTTCTTCGAGTGAGAGCCTGATTTTCAGAATATCTTTTTTTATAATTTTTGAAGACGCCTTCTTCTCCCCATTGTCCACACATATAACATCTTAGATTACAAGAATATGTTAGAAATAGTGAAATTGTCTCAGGCCAATAACTTTTCCCGTTACTGAATTGATATGATAGAGTTGATATGAGTCTGTGATTTAAATTGGTTAGAGCATAGGAAGGTTGCGAAATTGCTTTACGGATTGCTCTATTGATATTTTTTCTTGGAATCATATTTAGTGAGCTCTTTGTCACCGTTCACAGGTGTAAGTAAGGAAAAAGGGTAAAGAGGGAAAAAGGGAAATATACTTATCTCCTTATTTTTCTTTCTACCCTTCGTGGATCCAGCTTAAAGTCTGAAAAATTAATTAACAATCCTATATCTTTATTAACTGCTTTTCCCATAGGGATCACTACGTGATAAATATGACCTAACTTGGGCATAATATTTCTTATGGATTTCTTCAACTGTCTTAAGTTCTAAAACAATTTCTTTTTCTACTAAAAAATCTAGCCTGTGTATCCCAATCAGGCAAATGCCTGATGGAAAGACACTGATATCTCTTTCTCAGATTCACCCTGTTAAATAATTTTTGATAATTATACTTCCACAGACGTGCCTTCTGGTGTTGTGAAAAATCTTTACTATTTAACAGGGTGAACATCTATACAACAACCAATCTCGAATTAATCGGGATCAATTTCTCTATTTCTTCTTTTTCCATTTTTCCTTATTTACCCCGTTAGATAATTGTTCTCTGTCTCTTACTGTGTTCAAATTTCTTTTGCTCAACTGATTAATATTTTTCTCATTATCAGTGATTCTATATCTAACGGGTTTTACACTTACATCCGTGAACGCTTAAACTTTTTTTATAATAAGTTAGACAATGATTTTAAATTTGAAGGGTGACGATTCATCACCAAGGATAACAATATTTTCTCCTTTTTCTAGATTCAATTTGAAATTTGATATTCTACCACCAAGTTGTTCATTGTTCACAATTGTACCTAAACTACTCCCTCGATCCCAAACATAAAATGTATTATTAATGTGATTGATTGATAAATGGTTTCTCGATACATTAAAAGGAGCATCATCATCCAAAAAAAGATCATTATCTACAAAAATGTCCCTATGACTATGAGTGCTCTCTCGCCCAATTTTAAAGGGGAAGTTTTTTATTGTTAGCACTTTATTTTTTAGAACAGAACGAGTTTTTTCTGTTAAACCCTCTATTTTAACAGAGGCTACGAAAGTGTCATAACTATCTTTAGCTTATTCTTCGAGTTGGTTTTCTAAACTAACTAAAGTCTCATTTGCCTGTCGTAAACGTTCAAAAAGGGTTTTGAGGATTGGAATTACAAATTTTGCTTTATCTTCTAAAAGTGATAGAATGTCTTCACGTTCAATTTCATCCAATATTACTTCAGTTTTTGCGATTACCGAAGCTGAACGAGGTTTATCTTCTATTAGTCCTAGTTCACCGAAAATTTCTTCAGATTCAAGAGTCGCTAAAACTATATCACGGTTTTTTGCCTTTTTAGTGACATCAACAGTACCTGATTTTAGTATATAGGCTGAACTTCCGAAGGAATTCTCCTTGATAATAAGTTCACCCGGATTAAGCCTCAACTCTCTCATTTTTTTAACTCCATAATCTTACTAATCTAAATATACTAATATTGATTGTTAAATAGGTAATTCTCTATATGAAAGTGCCTAAAGTTGAAAGTGTCTAAAGTGAAAAGTGCCTGATGAACAATGACCAATTAAGAATCAACAATATACAATTTATATATTTTAAAAATATCAACTTTTGTCGAAGACATCTCTTTGAGACATGCTTCGTTGTGGCCGAAAGGCCATGGGAGTTATTTGCTAATTGGGTAGTAGAAATCAACTGAGAACAGGATTAATATTAGTTGTTAAAAAAAGTTTGTTTTAAACTCTCAAGTATTTTAATAGTATCGTTAAGAGTGAGTGATTTAACAAGTTTTGTACGGATTTCTGAGGCATTTGGTAACTCTCGAAAATACCACCTGTAATGCTTTTTCATTATTTTATTCACTATAACGTCTTCTCTCATTTTAGATTCGAGAGAAATATGGCGAAGACAGAAGTTAATTTTATCAATGGGAGATATAGTTGGTATTGTTTTACTGCCTTTTAGATAATCTATTGTGTTTCGAAAAATCAGTGGGTTACCCAATGCTCCACGTCCAATCATAACCGCATCACATCCGGTTTCTTTAAACATTTTATTAGCATCTTTAGGGGTTTTAATATCTCCATTACCAATAACAGGTATTTTTACTTTGGATTTAACGTCTGCTATAATATTCCAATTTGCAGGTTGATTATATCGTGATGATGCTGTTCTTGGATGGATAGTTAAAGCTACAGCTCCTTCTGCTTCTAAAATTTTTGCTGCCTTAGTTGCAAGTATTTCGCTGTCGTTCCAACCGCTGCGTATTTTTGCTGTTACAGGAGTATCAACTGATTTTATTACTTCTCTCGCTATTTCAGCCATTAGTGTCAAATTTCTTAATAAGGATGAACCTGCTCCTTTTTTCGTAACCTTTTTAACCGGACAACCAAAATTTAAATCGATTATATCCGGTTTATAATTTTCTTCAATATATTTGGCTGCTTCAGCCATTGATTTAGGATTGTGTCCGAAGATCTGTATTCCAATTGGGCGCTCTGCCTCATCGAAAAAAAGATAATTTTGAGTTTTATCAGATCTCCTGATAATGCCTTCAGAACTAACAAATTCGGTATAGACGACACCAGCACCTTGTTCCTTGCATAGAATTCTGAAGGCACTATCAGTATAACCTGCCATTGGAGCGAGAAATACAGGAGATTTAATTTTGACGTTGCCAATATTCATAAATTAATTTACTTATGATAAGTTTGATAAACAATTTTGACAAAATAGTAAAAAGTCTAAAATGATTAATTTGAGAAAAACAATCATAATTATGGATTTTCATAAAATTTAATAGAAATTGTATGAAATAATCACATATACTGAAAATAGGCTCTTTGATAACTGAAAAAATGTAATTTTTAGCAAATATTTTGATATCTGCTCCTATTATTGCCTTTCTTATGGCTGTTGCTCTAAAAATGTTTATAGTGGTAGCTTTCAAAACAGCAGCGAACTGAACATTACCAGGACCTCTTACACGTAATTGTTTCACTCCTGTTTTTCTGTTATACTCGGAAATTGTTGCCTCTACCCCAGCACGCAAGCGATAGCGATCTATAAATTCTTCAGTATCCTCATAAGTTCTTCTTATGGCTATTCTGAGCTCCTTATCAGTATATCGCAAATAATAAAATTTCTTACCTTCCTTTATAGGACATCCACTTCTTATATCACATTTACTACAATGTTTTTTATTAAAGCAAGCACAGTAACGGGATTTTTTTACGTGTGTCTTTTCCGGTGAATTACCAGCCGGACACATTAGTGTTTCTCCTCTTTCACTGAATTGAAAATCTGAGGGGTTAACGTCCTCCTCTTTTTTCCGTCCCATTAAATGAGATATTACCTTTACTCCGAGTTTACCTGCCTTCTGACAATTCTCGTCGCTACTATAAAGTGAATCGGAAGAAATGTCTTTTGGTATTTTGACCTCTATTTGTGCTTCATTTCCCGATTTTGTCACATTGCATTGTTCAATTAAAATCCTTACAAGTAGTTTGTAACTATCCATTCCCGTTATGTCTGAACAATCTTTGAACTGTTCCACAAAATAATATAAATCGTTATTTACTTCGGAAGAGTTTTATGAGAATCCGAAGGTTTAATCATGGAGAAACTTCAACTTGTTATTAATAATGATGCTAATATATCAATAAATTCAATATATGTCAAGATAAATATTGCAGCCAATTACAATATTTTCAGTTAGTTATAACACTTTATGACTTTTTACGAATTTATCAATTTTCTTTTGAGTGTACATGGAAAACCTCTAGAGTCTAAAAAACTATAAGTACAACAAAATTGATGGGGTAATGAAAATTTATGATCCTGAAAGAGGAACAATAATCGAGGAAACTTCATATAAAAATGGCATTAAGGAAGGTTTATCCAAATTCTATTATCGTACAGGACAACTTAAATCAGAAACTCATTACAAAAATAATATAGTATATGGGACTGTGAAAGTTTACTATAAGTCAGGAGTATTACTTTCAGAAACTCATTACAATAATGACAAAGAATATGGTCACGCGAAATATTTTGACCCTGATAGAAAATTACAGTATGAGGTCTGAGACATTAGGAACTACTTACAAGGTGACCACCTTGATTTTCATATTGATGAAGTTTATTTCTGAGTGTGCGCACACTAATACCTAATGTTTCTGCTGCCCATGTACGATTATTATTGGTTTTCTTTAATGCACTATAAATCAATTTCTTTTCCATTTCTGCAATTGAAATTAACGTTTCACCAAAACCATCATTTCCTATTTGTGGTTGGTCAGTTTCCAATGAAAAATAATCAAGTATTAATATTGGCTCTTTACCAGAATATAAAATTGCACGCTCAATTAAGTTTTCCAACTGACGAACATTTCCCGGCCAATCATATTGCATCAAAGCATCGAGAGTAGCTTTATCCACCTTTTTATTTTTAAATTTATATTTACTTTGAAATTTCTTGATAAAATGCTCAATTAATATCTGAATATCCTCCCGTCTCATCCTGAGTGGCGGTACTCTAATTGGAAATACATTCAATCTGAAAAAGAGGTCAGACCTAAATCTCTGCTTCTCAATTCTCTTATTAATATTTACATTTGTTGTAGCAATTATCCTTACATCAACAGGTATCTCTTTAGAGGTACCAACTCTTGTGATTTTACCATCCTGAAGTACACGCAATAATTTCGCCTGCATTGAAATAGGCATTTCGCTAATTTCATCCAGAAGAAATGTTCCGCCGTTGGATTCTTCGAAAAGTCCTTTGTATGTTTTAATTGCATTTGTAAAAGATCCCTTTTCGTGTCCAAAAAGAGTACTTTCAAATAGCGTTTCTGGAATAGCAGAACAGTTTACCTTTATGAATGGTCGATCAGCCCGAGCACTATTTTCGTGAATTGCCTGTGCTATGAGTTCCTTTCCCGTTCCACTTTCGCCCTTAATAAATACCGGTACATCACTCCCGGCTACGATATTAATCTGATGATAGATATGCTGTGTTGCTTTGCTCTTACCCACAAATGTACTGAATCTTGCATCATATGACAGCTTTCGCTTCAGTTTCTTATTTTCATCCTTTAAATTTTGATAATCAAAAAAACGATCTACTAAGGATTCCAAATGAGATAGCGAAAAGGGTTTGGTTATAAAATCGAAAGCACCTTTGTGAAGTGCCTCAACAGCTGTTTTAATAGTACCGTAAGCAGTAATAATCAAAAAACCAATATCTGCATCATTCTTCTTGACAGATTCCATCAGCTCAATACCATTCATTCCGGGCATCATCAAATCTGTAATTACCAGATCATACTCATCAGACTTTAGAAGTTCTATAGCCTCATGTGCATTCTTTGCGCTATCTACTTTATAACCACCTTTATTAAAAGTTTCCTGCAAATTTATTCTAATATTGTATTCGTCATCAACAACTAATAGACGTCTCATGGAATAGAACCCCTAACCTTCATGATAAAAATCTTCTTCTATTAAAATTAATGAACCATACTGTTATATCAAAAGCAAAATTGATTTATTTTAATTGATCTGTCTCAAAATAAATCGAATAATTGTTAATGTGCTTCTTTATTAATTATTATTTTTATTCTTCTTCTCAGAAACATCACTGGAAAGATGTTGCTCATATGAACGTAGCGCTAACAATGTATCGGACCTTAATGCTCCGGATTTATCATAAATTTTGGCATTGATTCGACTTTCATCAGGCATTAATTTCTTTAGCATTGCTTTTAATTGTTTGTTTTCTTCTTTAAGTTTCCGAATAATTTTTAAATTATTTTGATTTTCGCCTATAAGCTGAAGTTCTCTACTGGCTCTTTCTAGAATTGAAACCACCTGCATAACTTTGAAAGGCTTAATCAAATAATCATAAGCATGATGTCTTAATGCTTCTATTGAACTTTTAATCCCAGGATAACCTGTTATAAAGATGATGATGATTCCTGGAATATATTTTTTAATTTCCATACCCAAATCAATACCACTCATATCCGGTAAACAAATATCAAGTAATGCAAATTGAAATTTTCTTTTTTTTGCAATATTTATGGCATCCACAGCCTTTGCTGAGGTTAGAACCTCATATCCATAGTCTTTTAATCCAATTTCGAGAAGTTGTAAAATTGCTGGATTGTCATCAACAATTAGTATGCTTCTGTTCATAGTCTCCGTGTTACTACCAGTCACAACATTAATTTCTTATTTAGGGTTTATCGGAGGGATTTCCCCATTTTATTAAAAAATTTATATTCTAACTCCTTAATAATGCCAGTTGTAGAATTCTCATCAAGTGGGTAGGTCATAATGGCATATCTTAACGATAACATTGGATTGCCATCCTTTCTTGTGTACAGCTCTTCAATCTTCGTTCTAACACTCGCACAGGATAGTTCAATAGCTATCGGATTCCCTCCAGATATAATTATTAAAATTGAATCGAAACTCTGCCATATTATTTCTGATATCGAATTAAATTCATCCTCAATAATCTTTTTACAGGACGATTTTAATTCCTTAAGTGAAGGAAAATTTTCCAATTCCAAATTATTAGTCAATCTGAGTAATCCAAATGCAACCGAACTTTGCTCTTTTTTTGCAGATATTATTCTCTCGTTAACAATATTGTAAAAGAATTTTTCATAAGATTCACTGCTTATTAATAATCTATCTTCATCCTGTCTTGATGTTTGAAAAAGCGGGGCAATTTGAGTAGCCAAGATATTCAATAGTTTTATTTCATCCTCTTTGGAAAAGATGTTTCCCTGTATTTGAAAGACTCCTATATACCCAAGTAACTTTTCAAGATATCGGATTGGAAACAATACACACCGATTCAAAACATCATCCACTTCAAGATTATTACCATTAATTTCTATTCCATTTTCCAAATTTAAAACATGAGTCGCTTCAGTAAAAGATATATTAATATTGTTAATTGTACTCTCATTTTGAAATTTAAACCGCTCAATAAATGAGTTAGATAATCCCCTTTGCTTACTGATCTTAAAAATACCAGATGATTCATCATATAAGAAAAGAGCTGCTTTTTTAACTTTCATTCCCTCTGTCAGTGTGTCAAGAATCATATCAACAACTACATCGAAATAAGGTACTTGATACAAAATAGAACTTATGTCATACAACATTGTGATGTAGGATAACATCTGTTGAATTTTTTTATTGAGGGCAATATTTTCTCGCTTAAGATAAACTTTTTCAGCAGCACGGCTTATTGTGACTTGAATCTCTTTAAATTTGAATGGTTTCTGAATATAATCATAAACTCCATACTGAAGAGCCTCGATGGCTGAATCCACTGTAGCAAAAGCAGTCATAATAACCAGTTCTGTATCAGAATCCTTTTCTTTTACGGCTTTTATGATATCCATCCCGGAGACTTCCGGCATTTTCAAATCTGTAAGAACAATATCGTAATCGTTTTCTTTAATATATTTAAGTGCTTCTTTGGAGTCTGATAATCCAGTAATATTATATCCAAATTCTCCAAGAAAGAATGAAAGCTGATCTACAATTAATTGCTCATCATCAATAATTAATATTGAAGCAACACTTGGTTTCATAAAGTCTTTCCTTCTATTTCAGGTATTTTTTCGATCAAAATATCTTGCCCCTTTTGATAAATTTTTACCCCTTGATATGGATTTTCAATTGCGTATTGTTCATGTCCAAGAGTTATTGTAACCCCATTATGTAATTTCCCTTTGACTATAATGGACTGAGAATTAGCAAAATCACTATTTTTCACATCAAGGATTTCTTTCTGATTTTCTAATGTCACAATTTGCGTTCTGATATTTTCAATTTCCTTGCTTATTTTTTTAAGTTCTTTACGTTTTTCATCAGAGAGTGACGATATACGTTCTTGTAGAAGTTTTAAAAACGCTTCCCTTTTGTTTAGTAAGGAAAGTCTCGATTTTATATCATCCAGCTTCTTGATATTCGATTTCCTCGAATCCATCTCCTGGTAGTTTCCACTAATTCCAACCTCTGTGGGAATATTTTGAGAAGATCCAACCTCAACCGCTTCCACACCCTGACCAGCAAAAATTTTACCTCCACGAATCAAACCTTCATTCTGTGTAAGGGTGACTTTTCCACCACAATAAACATTACTATTTATTGAATAGTGCTCAATCACGATGTCTTTTTTTACACTAACTTTCGCATCTTGAACAAATCCAGTATATAGACTTCCACCTGCTAATACCTTTGCTCTTCCTTTACCCAAAATTCCCATTTGGACAACAACATCACCTTTTTGAGAATAAATGTCCGCAGCTCCAACGTTTCCATTAATGTAGATTGAATTAGTTGCATCAACCCTAAAACCAGATCGAACATCTCCTTCAATTAAAATTGTTCCACCGAACTTTACATCTCCCGTCCTAAAATCGACATCTCCTTTAATATGGTAAACATTGCTTACATGTACCTTACCAGATTTCAGGAAAGCATATCCGTCTATTTTAGAATAGAGCGTCAACCCATCATCAGAAATTTCAGTATTTTCACCTGCTGGAAGAATAATATCTCTACCAGGAATACGAATTGTTTCCCCCATCACGGTTCTTCCGGAAACCCCCTCAGTAGCCGGAAGCTTGGATACGATATCCTGATTCTCTTTAACTATAGCAAGCTGTTTCATCTGCTTAAAATCTGCTTTCCCGTCCGCTGTAATTGCTGGTTTAGCGGGGGAAATCAAATCCACATACCAAATTAATTTTGCGTTTTCACCTCTACCAGGAGGTTTTCCACGGGCAAAAACTACTCCGTCAATGTTACGTCTCTCAGCGACAATTTTTACAATTATCGGCTTATCTATACCAAATACGATCCCCGCTTCTTCAATACTTTTGTAAATTTCAGATTCAGAGGGAAAATTTCCTTCTTTCTCATCAACTGAGATACTTGCCTCTAATTTGTCTCTTGAAATATCTACTCTAATATTTTTCATTAAACCTACCGACTAAATAAACTAAATTTTCTATTCCTATTACTACGATAAAAATCAATCATTTTTTAATGAGAATCCTTCGTCTCTACATATTCGAATAGAACTTTCGCTACCTTTCCGCATGAACACCTGTGAATTATTCCTGCTATCTCTCCGTTACTTATAATCGGCTGAATTGATTCACCCTCATAATCTACAAAATCTTTTTCATCTATTTCAATTTTAACCGGGTTTTTCAATCTAATTAACTGAGCTTTAATAACCGTATGTTTTCTTGAAAATTGAGGTTTTATTTCAGAAACATCATCTCTCAAAAGTGGTTGAAAGTCGTCGTCTTTGCACATTCTATAAAAGCTCCTCTTTTTATAAAGTTATGATAAAATATTGTTAAAGAAAAGTTGTTTCGATTTAATTAAGGGGGTGTAATAGAATAACATTTTCAATTTGTAAATATAACCCACTGTTAATAAGCGATTATAGTGATATAAATTCATAGTTTATTTTATTACACCCCCTAAATCTATCATAGAGTGAACATATTATAGAAATAATTGATCAATATCGTCCTGGGAAATCTCAGTATCTCTAACCAAATCTGCAGTTTTTTCTTCAAATTCAGCTCGCTCTTTTTCTCGCTCCTCCTTATTAAATTCCTCTTTCATTACTTGAACCATACTTCCGCCTACTTTCGTATTGCCTGTTACTTGTTCACTGGATTTGATAATTTTTGCAAATTTCTCACAAATCGTTTTTAAGATTTTATTAGCATGCTCCAATTTTTGAGAGGTGATGTCCTGAAATTGAAGAGCATAAATAATATCTGTAATCTCGCCCTGTATTTTATCTATTAGGTCTTTTTGATCCGTTTGAAGGTTTTGAGATAATGCTTTTAATTTTTCCGATATGCTATCTAATTTGTCCAAAATTTCATTTGTAGCCATTTCTGTAGTTTGAGTTACATTTGATATTCTATCTGTCGCATCAGGTATTTTACTAGTGCCATAGCGGAGTGACGCGTTTGCTTCAGACATTAAAGGCATGATATCCTGAATAAATTTAAAGAGGTCGCTCAAAAAGGGAATAACTTCATCTCCAATTTTTAAAAACTCACGCATATTCTGAATCTTGCTTAATATTTCATTGAAATCTTGTTTAGGTTTCATTTTTCCCCTTGTGTTAGATTATAACTTGTTCATGACATTAGTTATTTTATCCTTCAAGATATCCGGGGTAAATGGTTTAACAATGTAACCATTTATTCCTAACTTGACAGCGGTTATTACATCATCTTTCATACCCCTGGTTGTAATCATCAGAATAGGCAAACTCTTATATTTCTCATCACTCCTTAATTTTTTAACAAATTGCTCGCCATTCATTTCGGGCATATTCCAATCGGTTAATACAAGATCAAAATCTTCCTTTCCTATTTTCTCCAAGTTCTTTATATACTTCCTATCCTGCTCCTATAATTTGATAGGTTAAATCTTTACCCTGTGTAATAGCTCGTTTACCCCGTGTAATATTTTTCCATTTTTTATTAGCCATTATCCTTGCATTGATTATTACACGGGGTGAATATAGCAACTTGCTCATTTTTTATCCTTTTCTGTGATATTCCGTGTTTTTCCGTAGTAAACTTTTAACATTGAGGTTTATATCAAAACTGCTCAATTCGGACACTTTTCCTAAGTTTGTAACAGATTAACCATTTCCCTGATTGTTTTAAGTTCATTTTCGATTCCTTTTATAAATTCCTCAAATTCTATCCCTTTCATATCCTTAAATACATCCTGCAGAATTTTCCATCCTGCTTCTTCCGGAGGATTTGAAGGAATATACTCCGTTCCAAAGTTCATATTGTAAAAATTACACACCATATCCGCTACCTGTATTAGAGATACGCATATTTTGAATTCGGAATTTTGTACCTGGTCAGGATTATGGTGGAAACCTATTGTATTAATTATCTCCTCAGACATTCTCCACTTCTCAGCAGTCCACTTACCTATATCTGAATGAGTAATACCAAAAACTTCTTGCTCAGCAAGATAAATAGAACATTGCTTGCGGCTTGCATTTTCAAGAGATTCAATATAAAGTTCCGGTTCAATACGATAAAGAACTAATTTCCCTATATCGTGCAAAAGTCCGAGAATATACACATTACTTAATGTAGGAAATTCCAGCTCTTCAGCCAATGACTGTGCAACATATCCACAAGCTACTGAGTGCTTCCAGAATTCTTTCCATTGAAAATGATAACCTTCAAAATCGATGCTTAATTCTTTTATTAATGAGAAGCTTACAGCGATATTACTTAGTTCACGCAACCCAATAACAACAATAGCATGCCGTATTGATTTTATTTCTCTCCTGAGCCCGTAATAAGCAGAATTAGCAATTCTTAGAACCTTCATTGTCAGAGGTGGATCTTTTTCAATAATAGGCAATATCTGGTTAACCGAGAGCTTGTCTTCTCGTGTAATCCTGAGGATCTCTGTTGCAATTATTGGTAGGGTTGGTAAATTTGTTAAAGACTGAATTTTGTCACGGTAATATTCAGGAGAATGATTTTTCTCTATATCCATTTAATATTCCCATTCATTCTTGATTCAACTGTAAAAGAAAAAATGCCATTTTAAACATCTCCATCCTTCAAGACAGGAAGTCAAAGTGTATTTTCTACTCATTCTGATAATGTCTTCCCGATGAAATCGGGGCTCAATCAATTGGCATAAAAAACGGTAAAATCACTTTTTTGAATATTCTCATCCTTCATTATTATAAGACAAACTATGTGCCAGAAATAAATTTCAGATTCTTTAGTGAATTTATAATAAAAGATATCACTGCTTCGCTAATTTCCATTTAGTTCAGATACATATTGTTTTTGGAAGCAATTTTATATTTTTATAGCAGGAATATTTTTCCTCTCTGGAAATAATTTCTCTACTTATACTACTCCATGCACCAATTTTAACTTTCACTATTTTTAACTTATTTGACTCTATTATCCCCTCCATTTGGTTCACTATTTCGATTATGCACTTTCTATCATCCGTAATATCTGTTCCGGAATCATATATAGGCTAACAATCTTGTCAACAGCGCCTAATTCAATGGCTACTTTCGGCATACCGAATACAACGCAACTGGCTTCATTCTGTGCGATGGTATTGGCACCGTTATCCTTCATTTCACGAAGACCTTCAGCACCATCACTACCCATACCGGTCATAATAACACCCACAGCATTTCTTCCAGCATAGCGAGCTACAAACTTAAAGAGGACATTCACAGAGGGACGCTGCCGGCAAACCAATGGTCCACTTTTGACTTGTACGTAGTACCTGGCACCAGATCGCCTTAGGAGCATATGATAATTTCCTGGGGCAATAAGAGCTTTTCCGGGAATAACAGATTCACCATCTTTAGCTTCCTTTATCTCCATAGCACAAATATCATTCAGCCTGTTGGCAAATGCACGGGTAAAGTGTTCCGGCATATGCTGAACGATTATTGTACCGGGAGAGTTTCCGGGCATAGCCGTTAGTACCTCTTGAAGTGCCTGGGTACCGCCGGTAGATGCTCCTATAGCAATAATCTTATTGGTGGTTCGTGTCAACGACAGTTTTTACCTATGCACAGAAATTTTGTGAGTATCCTTTATTTTCCTCCTTACTTTCACACGAGCGGCTGCCTTGATTTTGTCAATAAGATTTACCGACATATCACCAACCGTATATGCATCTCCCGGTTTTGACATCACATCCACAGCACCTAATTCAATAGCCTCAAGAGCCAGAGTTCCACCCTTCGGTGTAAGCGAAGAAACTACAATGACAGGGAGAGGATAAAATCGCATCAATTTTCTTAAAAAGGTAATACCATCCATTCGGGGCATCTCAATATCAAGCGTAACTACATCTGGTTTTAATTTGACTATCTTGTCTCTGGCAATATAAGGGTCAGGTGCTGTTCCCACTACCTCGATTTCGTTATCCCGTGAGAACTCTTTTAAAAAGATCTGACGCACTACAGCCGAATCGTCTACAATTAATACTTTAATTTTCTTCATAGGGATAATTCTGATATTTACGAATTTTTCATAAAAGTTCAGTCACAAACTCAATAATTTAATTGTTAATTGTCAATCAGCAATTATCAATCAGCAATTTTAAAGAATTTATGCCTTTGCCTGCTCCTTCCACCTGAATGTCTTCGTCGGGCAAGTAGGACAGAATGACCATATCAGGGTGCTTTAGTGTCTAAATAGTTACAATTTTTAACATCATTCATTTAAAGAAAAATATAGTAACACAGGGTAATCATCAACCAGAAATCCAATCGTTTCGGTTTTATTTAGCATTTTCGTCCAGCCGGATGCATCAAGCTCTGAAACCTCCGGTATGGAAAGATTAAAAAGGGTTTTCTCTCCGGCAATTGCGGTTAAGACCTGACCACAGGCAACATTTAAAACCTCTTTAATAGAATCTATTGCGAGATTCATTGCTTGTTCATCATCAGAATTAACACCAAGTATATTAGCAGCAATCTCCATACACATCTTCTCTGGAACCGCAATGGCTATATCTCCAGTCATTTCACCCTCAAATGTCATCCTGGCATTTATATATTCATTACTGACAGGGTACAAGTCCTCTCTCACAGCCAGTTCTCCAAACATGAATGCAAATTTCTCAATTGCATCGCAGAATATTTCGCTTAAAAGTTTCCTCCGGTCAGTCTCCATCTTGCCCCCCAATAATATCATCAACGACCTTACGAACCAACTCCGGTGTAAAAGGTTTTCTAATATATGCACTAATACCCTTTGACTTTAATTGTTCGATACGTGTAGTACTCCCCTCGGTAGAAACAACGATTACCGGAATCGTTTTTAAGAGACCATCTTCGCACATTTTCTCAATCATTTCAATGCCACCCATAACAGGCATATTTATATCCGAAAAAACTAAATCTACCCAATTATTATTAAGTATCTCAAGAGCCTCTTTTCCGTTACCTGCCTGGAAAAGCTCACCAACTGGAATCCCTGCTAATTGAAATGTCTTGGAAATTACGGCTCGAACAACTGCCGAATCATCGACAACAAGAACATTAAGAGCCATTTTTGCTCCCATCCACTACTTTTAAAGTAAATATATTATTTAATTCATTCAGTCCACTCATAATTTTGCAGACCACTAACTCATTAATCCTGGTTGTCAATTTTAATCTGGAAGCTACTTCCGGAGAAGGACGGTAATTAAGTCCATCCCTGCCAATTCCTATTCCGCCCATCATGGTTAATGCATCAGCCACATGAACTAAGTCAACAACAAGTTTATCTCCTTCTAGACCATCTGGCTTATGATGCCATCGAGTTACATCCACAATACACCCTGGAATATTCCAGCGTTCAAGTAGAACTGCTCCAACTTCAGCGTGATCAATCCCAAGAATCCTTCTCTCTGCCACATCAAATGGAATCCCTAATTTAAATGCCATCGCCATAATTGGTTCGGCGTTTACTTCCACAAATGTTCCCAGAATAATCTTACCAATATCACATAGAAGACCGGCTGTAAATGTATAATCAGGTAGATTAATACTTAAAACTGATGCAAGTTGCTCAGCCCCGATAGCGACTGCAACTGAGTGCTCCCACAACTTTCCAGCAGAAAGATCATAACCATTTATTGCCCTTTTTGCCATTGGAGCAACAGCTGCAGCTACTGCTAACTCATAAACCCGTTTCGTACCCAATCGAACGACAGCCTGATGAACAGAATTCACTGATTTTGTAAATCCAAAATAAGCCGAGTTTGCCAGACGGAGGAGGTTAGTTGTTAGTCCAAGGTCGTACTTGATCACTTGCGATAATTCTTTAAAATTGGCATCTGTATCTGCAAGAAGTTTACGGATTTCAGCTATTACTGTCGGTATTGCAGGAATTGTGGAAACTTTCGACAGAATTTCATCTCTGCGATTCATAGCTCCACCTCCTTCCCACCTGATTTAATAGTTGTTTTTCCCGTATCCATATACAGTAAAACGGTACGGGATTTTGATCCAGCAACATCTTCAGCGTCAATAAGGATATTGTTCTTCCAGAGCACCTTTCTTAGAATAGTATAGTTACGCTCTCCGATCCTGAATAAATTTTTCGAATCAAGTAGCTTTGCACCTCCCGCCACTTTGGTTATCAAATTCTCTCTTTTTGCTCCCAGATCAAAAACAGCCTTTAACAGCGCCTGTACTCCCGTATCGGTAAACATATATGGATTAGTTTTTGCTTTTATAGGATCAATTTTCGAAAGTGGAAGCATACAATGAATAATCCCACCAACGACAGCTACAGGATCATAAAGAGTTAATCCGATGCATGAACCAAGAGAGTAGGTAATCAGAATATCCTCTTTGTTAGTAGAAACCTTCATATCAGAAATATCAACGGTATGTATCACAACTATATATATCCCTACTTTTTTTTAAGAAACCAAACCAATCTCATGCTTATATACTTAGATTTAGGGGGTGTAATAAAATAACATATTCAAATCTAATACATAACTAATTGCTTAATAGCAACATGTGATAATCAAATATACAACTTATTCTATTACACCCCCTTAATATCCAAATTACCGTTTCTTCCATCTGTCAATTTTTACAAAAGAATCCTGTGCCGTCTTAATAAGCAATCTAAGATCAATCGGTTTATTAAAATAATCATCGAACCCAGCCTCTCTACAGTCCGACAATTCAAAAATTGAAGCATACCCTGTTATAGCATATATACAGGCAATAGGGTTACTTTTTCTTATTTTCCGGCATAGTTCTAAACCATCCATTCCAGGCATCTTCAAATCCAGGAACATAACATTAATTTTTTCCTTTTTCAAAATTCTTAATGCTTCTTCTCCACTACCTGCAGTGACAACCGAGTATCCGGCATTATTAAGAGCAGTTTCATACACTTCCTGTATCAGCGGTTCATCATCTACCACTAAAATTTTACTCTCCATAATAACCCCCCAATGTAAATATTGCAAAAATTCTATCAACTCCAATAATTTTATAATTCATTGCCTAAGTTCAATTAAAAAATGTAAAACAGCGAATTAGTACTAATGAGCATTTCGGATTTTCAACATTCGACATTCCGAATTCCGCAATTGCCAATTACCTGCCCCGTCTCGAAGAGATCCCTCTGGGATAAGGAGCTTGCGACTGTACGGGGTCAATTGTCAATTATTAATGGGAAGATCTACATGGAAACGGGTATATTTCCCGGGCTCACTCTCTACTGAGGATTTCCCATTATGCTCCTTTATTATTCCATAACTTACTGAAAGACCCAGACCGGTACCTATATCTCTTGGTTTGGTGGTGAAGAATGGATCAAAAATGCGTTCTATGATTTCTTGAGGTATACCGCCACCATGGTCTTCCACAGTGGTTCTAATCCATCTTTTACCTTCCATCTCAAAAGGAAGAACAGTGATCTTAACGATTTTATCCTCATGGTAATCAGGATAACGCTGATTAAGTGCATCCCTTGCATTGGTAAGAAGATTTATAATTACCTGCTCTATCTGCTGACTGCGGCACTTTATCTGCGGTAGGTCTTCCGGAATATCCTTTTCAAGTGTTATCTGGTCTTTGCGCAGTACAGAACCGATAAGCGAAAGGGATGCATCTATGATATCTTTAATATTAGCAGGACTGTGGCTCTCTCTATCCTGACGTGAGAAGGAAAGAAGATTTCGCACTATCTTAGCAACTCGATCCCCTTCTTCAATAATACCATCTGCAAATTCCTTCAGGGAATCGTCCTGTATCCGATTGTAAATGAGTTGACCATAGTTAATAATGCCGGTGAGAGGATTGTTTATCTCATGAGCCACACCGCTGGCAAGCGTGCCAATGGATTCCAACTTTTGGCTCTGCAGAAGCTGGGCTTCTATAGCCTGTTTCTCTTCTTCTGCCCGCTTGCGTTCAGTGATGTCTCTAATAACTGTAAAAGTTGCTTTATCTCCTTTATAATCTATTATTTTCACATTGGCTTCAATATCAATTTCAGTACCATCTTTTTTCCTGAATACAGTTTCATATCGAGAAGGCACATCTTCACCTTTTTCTCGTCGTGCTTTGCGTGCCATTAATATTTCTAAACCTTTATCCGTTAATACCTTTCTACAATCTTTCATTAATAATTCATCATATTCATATCCCAGTATCTCTGCATATCTTTTATTTAAGAATATTAACTGCTCATTATAAGTAATTGTAATTCCATCATTGATACTCTCTACTAATAAGCGGTAGTTCTCTTCGCTTTCTCTAAGCGCTGTCTCTACTTTGATCCTCTCTTTCAATTCTTTTTGTATAGATTCATACAATTGGGCATTCTCTAAAGCTGAGGCAATTTGACTACTAAGAGTCTTCATAGCAGTTACATCGGTGTCATTAAAGCAATTGAACTTATCACTCTGGATATCGAGTACTCCGATAATATTTTCACCACTCAGTATTGGTACTGCCAGTTCTGATTTTGTTTTCTCAACTCCTCCACGTA
>Ga0307434_1000754_pt1 | contig 19821 bp, 16 predicted proteins | sample SalMarWE160220MG_FD_202156 | JGI IMG/M metagenome (GOLD analysis project Ga0307434, IMG submission 202156) | Salt marsh sediment microbial communities from the Plum Island Ecosystem LTER, Massachusetts, United States - WE1603-220 | ecosystem: Environmental > Aquatic > Marine > Intertidal zone >... | reverse complement strand
ACAGCCCTGGTTGGTGGGGAGGGGCCCATCCTTTCGGCATTCTGGACTGGTCCGTTGTACATAACGGTGAGATATCCTCCTACGGGATAAACAGGAGATATCTGGAGAACTTCGGCTATTACTGCTGCCTCTCTACGGATACGGAGGTTATGGCATACCTCTTTGATCTGCTCGTTCGAGGTCACGGCCTTCCCTTTGAGCTGGTTGGAAAGATCCTCGCCTCACCCTTCTGGAGCCAGATCGAGCGGTGCGAGGACGAGGAAGAAAAGGGCTTGCTGAGATCCCTGCGGATTATATACGGATCGGCGTTGGTAAACGGTCCCTTTTCGGTCATAGTGGCCAACTCACGGTATATGGTGGGATTAAATGATAGGGTAAAGTTGAGGCCCCTGGTTGCGGCGAGGAAGGGGAACACCTTGTACCTATCCTCTGAGGAGGCGGCAATACGGGCAACGTGTAGAGACCTTGATACCGTATGGATGCCTAAGGCAGGAGAACCCACATTTGGGAGATTAGGAAATGGCGAAACCAAAAAGGATACCGGAGTTTTCGGTAGAAAGGAACAACGAGACATGCGTCAGCTGTCAAGTGTGCTGTAGGGTATGCGCCTTTGATGTCCATAGCTACGATGCTGATAGGGACCTGGTACATTCCGATAGCACCAAGTGTGTAGGCTGCCATTTCTGCGAGTTCCTCTGCCCTACGAGCGCGATAACCATTAAGAGGAATCCCTCCGATCTGAAGGAGAATTACCACTGGAGCCGGCTCGTGATAGACAACATTACCCGCCAGGCTGATACCGGCGGCGTGCTCCTCACGGGTATGGGGAGCGACAGGGGCTGGAGGGATTACTTCGACCACATTTCGCTCAACGCCTCGCAGGTCACGAACCCCTCGATAGATCCCCTGCGGGAGCCGATGGAGCTTAAGACCTTCATAGGATCCAAGCCCGAACGGATCGAATGCGGGATCCGGGAGATCAAGGGGGGGCACAGGTATGCCCTTAAAACGAAACTTGGGCCACAGTTGGAACTGGAGACGCCCATCATGTTTACGGCCATGAGCTTCGGCTCTATATCGCTCAATGCATGCAAGTCATTGGCGGCCGCTACCTGCGAGTTGGGAACCTACTGGAACACGGGTGAGGGGGGCCTGCATAGAGACCTTTATCAATACGCCCATCGAGCCATCGTACAGGTCGCCTCCGGCAGGTTCGGGGTCCACCGGGAGTATCTCGAGGCGGCCGGGGCTATAGAGATAAAGATCGGACAGGGGGCAAAGCCCGGAATAGGGGGTCACCTGCCCGGTGAAAAGGTGCCCGAGGAGGTTTCCCGGACACGGATGATCCCCGTGGGAACGGATGCCCTTTCCCCGGCTCCCCACCACGACATTTACTCCATCGAGGACCTCAAGCAACTGATCTTCGCCCTCAAGGAGGCCGCAGGATACACAAAACCTGTTGGCGTGAAGGTTGCGGCGGTTCATAACGTGGCCCCCATCGTCTCCGGGATAGTCAGGGCCGGGGCAGACTTCGTAGCGATTGACGGTGTGCGGGGGGGCACCGGTGCGGCGCCTACCGTGATAAGGGACAACGTCGGGATCCCCATAGAACTTGCCGTTGCCGCGGTGGATCAGAGATTGAGGGAGGAGGGGATACGACACCGGGCAAGCGTCATTGCCGCAGGGGGCTTCCGGTCGAGCGCAGATGTGATAAAGGCCATCGCTTTGGGCGCAGATGCCGTCTATATCGGCACGGCAGCCCTTGTGGCTTTGGGCTGCCATCTATGCCAGAAATGTTACACCGGGAAATGCAATTGGGGTATAGCCACCCAGGATCCGTACCTCACCAGAAGGCTCAACCCCGAGATCGGGAGAGAACGGCTGGTGAACCTGCTTAGGGGCTGGTCATTGGAGATAAAGGATATGTTGGGCGGTATGGGCATAAACGCCGTAGAGTCCTTACGGGGGAATCGGGATCAGCTTCGGGCTGTGGGCCTCAACGAGATCGAGTTACAGCTTTTAGGCCTGAAACACGCGGGTGAGGCATGGTGAAAAAGAGGATTGTCATAAACGAGGAATACTGCATAGGATGCAGGCTCTGTGAGGTGTACTGCATCACCCAGCGCTCCGCCTCGAAGAATATCCTTAAGGCCTATAAGGGCGAGTATCCAAGGCCTGCTTCAGGGATAGTGTTCGAGGAGAGGGGTTACACCTCCTTTGCCCTTCAGTGTCGGCACTGCGACGAACCACCCTGTGTGGAGGCCTGTCCTACCGGCGCCATGTATTTCGATGAGGGCACGGCGTGCGTGCTTCAGAACAGGGATCAATGCGTGGGCTGCTGGATGTGCGTCATGGTCTGCCCCTTCGGGGTGGTGAAGCCGGACCTCGAACAGAGCATGGTGGCATCGAAGTGCGATCTTTGTGTGGAGGCGGAATATCCCGTCTGCGTGGCCCACTGCCCGAATGGGGCAATCAAATTGGTAGAGGTCCATGAATAAGGTTCGATACCTTATAATCGGTAACTCCGTTGCTGCGGTACACTGTATCAAGGCCATACGAGGCGTGGATACAGCCAAGGACATTACCGTCGTGTCCGGTGAGAAGCCCTTCAACTACTCCAGGCCCTTGCTTTCTTACTACCTGGGGGGCAGGATCGCCGAAGAGAAGCTCCCGTTCGTAGGGACGGATTTCTATGAAAAGCATGGGGTGGATCTCATCCTGGGTAAGAGGGCCGTGGATCTCAACGTTTCAAAAAAGCAGGTTTTCCTGGATGACAGCACTTCCCTTTCTTACGACAGGTGCCTTTTATCGGTAGGAGGGGTTCCTGTTGTCCCTCCCATCGAAGGGCTTGAGGATACGGTCGAGGGCGTATTCGGCTTCCTTACGGTAAAGGAAGCAAAAGGCCTCGTCGATTACATAGACCGAAATGAGATCAAAGAGGCTGTGGTACTCGGGGGCGGCTTGATCGGCCTTAAGGTTGTGGAAGGGCTTATCGAGAGGGGTTTGAAGCCGACAGTTATCGAGATTGCCGATAGAATCCTGGCGAATACCTTTGACAAAGATGCCTCGGCACTCCTCGAAGAGAGGCTGGCTCAGGAGGGCTGTACGGTGATAAAGGAAGACACTATACAGGGCATTGATACAAGGCAGGGGAGGCTAACAACGATCCTTCTCAGAAATGGCAATGAGCTTCTGCCCTCATCGCTCCTCATCATGGCTGTAGGCGTTAGGCCGAATCTGGAGCTGGTGAAAGGAACTCCGGTAAAAGCGGATAGGGGCATCCTGGTAGATAGGTTTATGAGAACAAGCGTTGAGGATGTATACGCAGCAGGCGACTGTGCCCAGGGGATCGACGTGCTGCACAAGACACAAGAGGTCATAGCGATCTGGCCTGTGGCAGCCCGGCAGGGGAGGGTCGCCGGCCTTAACATGTGCGGCATTCCAAGGGAATACGCGGGGTTCTTTGCCATGAACTCCGTTCAGATCTGCGATATTCCCACCATCTCCTTCGGCGTAACCGACCCGCCGGAGGAGAGGGGCTATGAGGTCTTACGGAGCCTGGACAAGGATACCGGTTCCTACAAAAAGATCGTGTTAAAGGACGGCCGGGTGGTGGGAGTCATCCTCATCCGCTCCATAGAACGAGCAGGTGTCTACGGAATGCTCATCAGGGAAGGGATCGGGGTTGAAGGCTTCAAGGATCAGCTCCTGAGGGACGACTTCGGTCTCCTGGTCCTTCCCAAGCAGTTCAGGAAACACCTTGTTGGTGAGGTGGGGCTTGAGGTATGAAAGAGATCGACGCACAGGGTCTGCATTACCGGGACCTGAATAAAGGCTTGCGGGGGCTCATAACAGGAGGGGCAAAGCGCATCCTCGTAAAAAATGTGTGCGGCCAGCGCTTTATCGGTGACGGCATAGGGGGAGGAGCGGAGATCATCATAGAGGGAATACCGGGAAATGACCTGGCCTCCTTCATGGATGGCCCCAGGATCATCGTTCGGGGCAATGCCCAGGATGCGGTCGGCAACACCATGAACAAGGGCGAGGTAATCATTTACGGCGATGCGGGCGACATCGTGGGTTATGCAATGAGAGGCGGAAGAATCTTTATACAGGGAAATGTAGGCTACCGGGTAGGTATTCACATGAAGGCATATGAGGAATTTTCCCCTGTGGTGATTGCCGGAGGAGGGGCACGGGATTTCCTCGGGGAGTATATGGCGGGAGGCCTGCTCGTTATCCTCGGGCTGAACGGCGAAGAAATAGCAGGTGATTTTATCGGAACCGGGATGCATGGAGGGGTACTATTTCTGAGGGGGGAAGTGGAGCCCGCAAGGCTCGGAAGAGAGGTGAAGATAGGGGAGGTTACCCCTCAGGATAGGGGCCTTTTGCGCCGGCATATCGGGGAGTTTTGCGCCTGGTTCGATCTCGATAGAGAGGAAGTGTTCCAAAAACCCTTTTCCAAGATATACCCCTATAGCCACAGGCCCTATGGCACCATCTATGCCTATTAGAATGAGATAACACCCTAGGATTCAGATAAACATCCCTGCAGCAAGCTGAATGGCACCAACTAGAAAAAACAAATGTCACTGCGAGGAGTCCTGCGTTGAGCGGGACGACGTGGCAGTCTCACAAAAAAAGATTGCTTCGCTACGCTCGCAATGACATGCGAAAATGCTTTGTAAGAGTTCATCGGGCATTTGAAAAAACACCCTTTATTGATGCGGGCTGCCATGCTGAGCAAGAGGATCATACCCTGTCTTGACGTGAAAGACGGGAAAACAACGAAGGGCATCAGGTTCAAGGACAACATCGATGTCGGCGATCCCGTATCCATGGCGCGTTATTACTATGAGCAGGGCGCCGATGAGATCGTGTTCTATGATATCACCGCATCGAGCGACATGCGGCGTATCATGATCGATGTGGTGCGCAGGGTGGCGGAGGAGATCTTTATCCCCTTTTGCGTTGGCGGGGGAATCAGAACAATCGATGACATGCGCAAAATAATTCTGGCCGGGGCGGAAAAGGTGAGTGTCAACACCGCTGCCGTGCTTAATCCTTCGATACTCTCGGGTGGCGCAGAGGCATTTGGAAGCCAGTGCATGGTCCTTGGAATGGATGCGAGAAAGGTGGAGGCAACCAGGGAAATGCCATCAGGCTATGAGGTCGTGATCAACGGAGGCAGAACCCCCACAGGGATTGATGCCCTTTGGTGGGCTCAACGGGCAGTGGCATTGGGCGCAGGCGAGATCACCCTCAACTCCATTGATGCCGACGGCGTACAATTGGGCTACGAGATGGGCTTGACCCGCCTCATATCCTCTCGCGTTCCTGTTCCGGTAATCGCATCGGGCGGCGCCGGCACCATCGATCATATCTTTGAGGTGCTCACAGAGGGCAGGGCTGATGCGGCCCTTGTCGCCTCTGTGGTCCACTACGGGATCTATACCATCGAACACATAAAGAAAGAGTTGCACGCACGGGGCGTCAAGGTGCGGATAACCTGGTAGCGCGATGAAGGCCTTATTAGTCCTGGAAGACGGGAAAACATTTCACGGAACTACCTTTTTGGGTGGGGGAGAGACATCCGGTGAGATTGTCTTCAATACCGGCATAACCGGGTACCAGGAGATCCTGACCGATCCATCCTACAAGGGCCAGATCGTGACCATGACCTATCCCCTGATCGGCAACTACGGCATAAACTCCGAAGACATCGAATCGAGCAGGATTCAGGTTGAGGGACTGGTGGTGAAGGAATACGAGCCCTTTCCGAGCAACTGGCGGTCCCGGAAGACCCTGGCCGAGTATCTCGCTCAAGAGGGAAAAATCGGGATTGAAGGCATAGACACCAGGGCCTTAACAAGACACATCAGGCTTTCAGGGGCTATGAAGGGGGTTGTCTCGACCAAAGACCTTGATCCCCGGTCCTTGGCGGAAAAGGCACGGGCATCTCAGGGCCTTGTCGGCCGGGATCTCGTCAAGGAGGTTACCTGTAAGGCGCCCTATACGTGGCCGTGCGGGGAACAGGCTCGCTTCAGGGTCGTTGCCCTCGATTGCGGCATGAAATTCCATATAGCGCGAAGTTTGGCCCGAAGAGGATGCGATGTGACGGTTGTGCCGGCCCGTTCAACTCCTGAACAAATCAGGTCCATGAACCCCGACGGAATCCTTCTCTCCAACGGCCCCGGAGACCCTGAACCGATTACCTATGCCGTTCATACCGTCCGAAACCTGCTCAAAGACTTTCCCATATTCGGCATCTGTCTGGGCCATCAGATCCTGGGTCTCGCCTTCGGCGCAAAGACCTTTAAGCTGAAGTTCGGCCATAGGGGAGCAAACCATCCGGTCAAGAACCTCCTGACAGGCAGGGTAGAGATTACCACGCAGAACCACGGTTTCTGTGTGGATAGAGAATCGATCAAAGATCCGGAAATCGAGATCACCCATATCAACCTGAATGACCAGACCCTTGAGGGCATGAGGCACCGGTCCTTGCCCGTTTTTTCGGTCCAGTACCATCCCGAGGCATCGCCTGGTCCCCACGACTCAGATTATCTGTTTGATGAATTTATTAAGTTGATGAAAAAATGAAACGCACTGTCATTGACAGAATAAAAGTCACAGCTGAAATACATTAACCGCTGACCCACACAGACGGATGCAGACATTTTCCGCTGGCGGAACTATTAGTCTACGGTTGAAATAAAAATATCATGCCGAAAAGGAATGACATAGCAAAGATCATGATCATTGGCTCCGGACCTATCATCATCGGCCAGGCCTGCGAGTTCGACTACTCGGGCACGCAGGCGTGCAAGGCGCTCAAAGAGGAAGGCTTTGATGTCGTTTTGGTAAACAGCAATCCCGCCACCATCATGACCGATCCTGAGATGGCTGATCATACCTATATCGAACCGATTACCCCTGAGATAGTTACTGCCGTTATCGAAAGGGAAAGACCCCAAGCCCTTCTCCCCACCCTCGGGGGGCAGACCGGATTGAATACCGCCTTCCAGGCAGCCGAGATGGGTATCCTCGAGAAGTACCACGTGGAGATGATCGGGGCCTCAAAGGAGGCGATACAAAAGGCCGAGGATCGAGATCTGTTTCGGGAGGCCATGAAAAAGATCGGGCTGAGGGTGCCGAGAAGCGGCATCGCCCATGATATGGCTGGAGCTATGGCAATCGCCGATCAGATCGGCTACCCGATCATCGTGAGGCCGAGCTTTACCCTTGGCGGAACAGGCGGCGGTATAGCCTTCAACCGAGAGTGCCTGGAGGAATTAGCCGCCCGGGGACTGGACGCCAGCCTGATCAACGAGATCATGCTGGAGGAATCGGTCATCGGGTGGAAGGAGTTTGAGCTCGAGGTGATGCGGGACAGAAACGACAACGTGGTTATCATCTGCTCCATAGAAAACCTCGACCCCATGGGTATCCATACCGGCGACAGCATTACCGTAGTCCCTGCCCAGACCCTGAGCGACAAGGAATATCAGCGGATGCGGGATGCCTCGATAGAGGTGATACGGGAAATCGGCGTGGAGACGGGCGGCTCCAACATCCAGTTTGCCATAAACCCAGCCAACGGTGATATGGTGGTCATCGAGATGAACCCCAGGGTCTCGCGAAGCTCTGCGCTTGCCTCAAAGGCAACCGGGTTTCCCATCGCCAAGATCGCCGCAAAATTGGCCGTGGGATACACCCTGGATGAGCTCCCCAACGACATCACCGGGGAAACCCTCGCCTCCTTTGAGCCTACAATCGACTACTGCGTGGTCAAGATCCCGCGGTGGACCTTTGAGAAATTTCCCGATACCCAGGACTACCTCACCACGAGCATGAAATCCGTGGGAGAGGTCATGGCCATAGGAAGGACATTCAAGGAAGCGCTCCAGAAGGGACTGCGGTCCCTCGAGATCGGATGTTTTGGTCTTGGCGCCGACGGCAAGCATCTGTCGAAGGTGGATAGAAGCCCCCTTTCTCTCGATGAGCTCAAGGGCAAGCTCGCCAACCCAAACTCGGAACGTCTTTTCTTTATTCGGCACGCCCTTAATGCCGGCATGGATATCGAAACCATTCACTGGCTCACCAGGATCGACCCCTGGTTTCTCCATCAAATAGAGCAGATCACGCGCCTTGAGCAGGAGATTAAAATTGCCGGGCACCCCCTGTCCCCCGAGCTTATCAAAAAGGGCAAGGCCTTTGGGTTTTCGGACCTTCACCTGGCCCACCTCCTCGAGAGGAATGAGGATGAAATCCGCGCCTTACGCAAGGGCCTCGGGATCGTTCCCGTGTATAAGCTGGTCGACACCTGTGCAGCCGAGTTTGAGGCCCGGACCCCCTACTATTACTCCACCTACGAACAGGAAAGCGAGGCGCGGGTCTCTCAAAGAAGAAAGGTCATGATCCTCGGGGGTGGGCCCAACCGGATCGGCCAGGGGATCGAGTTCGACTACTGCTGCGTCCAGGCGTCATTCGCGCTCAAGGAAGAAGGCATTGAGAGCATCATGGTGAACAGCAACCCGGAAACCGTGTCAACCGATTACGATACCTCCGATACCCTCTACTTCGAACCCCTCACCAAAGAGGATATTCTCAATATCGTAGAGGTGGAACGGCCCGAGGGGGTGATCATCCAATTCGGAGGACAAACCCCGCTCAATCTTTCATCCTCCCTTGCCCAAGCCGGGGTGCCGATCCTGGGGACCTCTCCTGAGAGCATAGCCCTGGCAGAAAACCGCGAGTTCTTCACAAGGTTTTGTAAGAAACTGCGCCTGCGTCAACCGGACAATGGCATAGCAATGGGCAAGGATGAGGCGCTCAACATAGCGGAGCGCATCGGTTACCCGGTGATCGTGAGGCCCTCCTATGTGCTTGGGGGAAGGGCCATGAAGATCGTCTATGACGGGCGGTCCCTTGAGGAATTTATGGCAAAGGCCCTGCTTGTCTCTCCTGAGCACCCGATCCTCATCGATAAATTCCTCGAGGACGCCGTTGAGATCGACGTGGATGCCGTCTCCGACGGCAGCACTACCGTTATCGGCGGGATCATGGAGCATATCGAAGAGGCGGGTATCCATTCAGGTGACAGCGCCTGCGTTCTCCCGCCCCAGAGCCTGTCGCCTGATGCTCTCGAGCAGATCAAGCGGAGCGCTCAAAGGATCGCCGGGGAACTCAAGGTGGTGGGCCTGCTCAACATCCAGTTTGCCATCAAGGATTCCGTCCTCTACGTGCTCGAAGTGAATCCGAGGGCCTCACGAACCGTTCCCTTTGTGAGCAAGGCAACGGGGGTGCCGCTCGCAAAGCTCGCCGCCAAGGTCATGCTCGGAACAAGCCTGAAGGAACTGGGCTTGACCCATGAGCCTGAGCCCGGCCACGTTTCGGTTAAGGAGTCGGTGTTCCCCTTTGACCGGTTCCCGGGGACAGACATCATCCTGGGGCCTGAGATGAGGTCTACCGGTGAGGTGATGGGGATCGATAAGGACTTCGGCAGGGCATTCGCGAAGTCGCAGCTTGGTGCCGGGCAATTGCTGCCGACCAAGGGAACGGTATTTGTCAGCGTAAAGGATGCGGACAAGCCCAAGATCTATCCCTCGGTACGGAGGCTCTATGGGATGGGTTTCAGCATCATGGCCACCCACGGCACCTCACAGTACCTCCATGGCCTCGGCATCCCGAACCGGCCTGCAAAGAAGATCGCACACGGACGGCCCCATGTCATCGACCATATCAAAAACGGCGAAATACAGCTGGTGATCAACACGCCCTCCGGCGTGGAGAGCGCGGGCGGCTCCCACCACATCAGGCGTGCCGTAATCCAGCACGGGATCCCCTATGCCACAACCGTAGCGGGCGCGGCAGCCATGACATCAGGCATTGAGGCACTTATAAAGGGAGACCTTTCAGTCATGCCCCTCCAGAGCTACCACGAAAAACTGGGCCGATCTCCGTCCCCGGCTCTAATGGCTCATGAACTGAGCGCTGGGGGGTGTGCACCATGAGATTGGATCTTGGACCAAGAGAGTCCTGCGGGGTATTCGGGGTATTCGGCCACGAGGATGCCGCCAGGCTGACCTACTTCGGGCTTTACGCCTTACAGCACAGGGGCCAGGAGAGCGCGGGCATCGTGAGCTCAACCGGGAAATCGATCTTCGAGCACAAGGGCATGGGGCTTGTATCCGATGTATTCAATGAACGTGCCTTAACCGGGCTTGAGGGTCACATAGCTGTTGGGCATGTGCGATACTCCACAACCGGCTCCTCCAGTGCAGAGAACGCACAGCCCTTTGTCGCATCCCATGGGGGCACAACCCTGGCGATCGCCCACAACGGGAACCTCACCAACGCAAAGACACTCAGGATTGCGCTTGAAAAAAGGGGTTCCATCTTTCAGACTACCACGGATAGCGAGATTATCGTTCACCTGCTGGCCCAGAATATCCTCCTGGGAATCGAGGAGGCGCTGGTAAAGACGCTTTTCACCATACAAGGGGCCTATTCCTGTGTGCTGATGACCAAAGAAAGGCTCATCGCCTTCCGGGATCCCCATGGGTTCAGGCCCCTCTGCCTGGGGCTGCTCGATGAAGGATATGTCGTGGCCTCTGAGACCTGCGCCTTTGACCTGATAGGAGCACGCTATATCAGGGATATTGACCCTGGGGAGATACTCATTATCTCAGAAGACGGTCTGAAATCGATACGGTCCTTTCCGGAACAGCGGAGAAGCTTTTGCATCTTTGAGTACATCTACTTTGCCAGGCCGGACAGCACCATCTTCGGGCAGAACGTGTATGCGGTGCGAAAGCGGCTCGGAAAGAAACTGCCCCAGGAATACCCGATCAAGGCAGATTTTGCCATGCCCTTCCCTGACTCGGGAACCTACGCAGCCATCGGCTTCTGTCAGGAATCCGGCATACCCCTTGAGATGGGTGTTATCAGGAACCACTATATCGGCAGGACCTTTATTGAGCCTACCCAGTCCATGCGGGATTTCGGCGTGAAGGTAAAGCTCAATCCCGTGAAGGAGATCCTGAACCAGAAGAGGGTGGTGATTGTTGAGGACTCGATCATACGGGGCACCACGAGCAGGTTGAGGATCAAGGCCCTCCGGGAGGCGGGGGCCTGGGAGATCCATATGCTGGTAAGCTGCCCTCCTCACCGGCACCCCTGCTACTACGGCATCGATTTCCCGACCCAGGGAGAGCTCATTGCCTCGGAGCATTCCATCGATGAGATCAAGAACTTTCTGGGCCTGGACAGCCTCTGCTACCTGAGCCTGCCCGGGATGCTTGAAGCCGCAGGCCTCGAAGGAGAAAACAGTTTCTGCCTGGCCTGTTTCAACGGCGAGTATCCTGTTCAGCCCGAGCAAGGCTTCTCAAAGCTTCGTCTCGAGACCTGAAACCATAAAGTCGAGATTCTGTCTCAGAAGCCTGAAATTGGGGCTTCAAACAGATGCCTTACATGTTTTATGTATTGCTCGGAATCGGTAATGAATTTTTTATGAATCCTGCAAGAATCGATAATAAGCAAAATTGTCAGAGATACTTAAATATGTGGTCAGGCATGAGTGAATGACTATTAGCTGACACGGCTGGCGTTGCTTAAAAGGGGAAGCCGGTTCCAAAACATCTTTTGGATGAGGGACATCCTTGACTATGTTGAATACCTCAAAGCATCAAGGCAATGAAGCAGCAGGAAGGGATGGGGGGTCAGCAGCAGATAGGGTTCGAGTGAGATGCCAAAGGGCAAGGCAAAGGGCATAAGAAAGACGTCTTGAGAGTTTATGAAGAGAGCAATTCTACTTCTAGGCCTTCGATGCGGTCGAACTCCCTTTTGTTGAATGTGGCAACCGAGAAGCCCAGAGCCAGCGCGGTCGAGCCGATCATCAAATCATGAGCACCGATCATTTTGCCCTCTCTGAGCAGCTGGACCCAGAGGTCAGCATAGATTCTGGCGGCTGCGAGGTCAAACGGATATAGGGGAAAGAGTTCAATTAGCTTCTCCACATACGCGCTCCGCCTGCGGCGCCTCTTTGCTGAATCAGCGCGATGGACGCCGTGAAGAAGCTCTGCAGCGGTAATGACGCTGAGACCAAAGAGCTCCTCTTCTTTACCCTCAATAAACCCCTCGATGTCCAAGCGCCCGCGTTCAGCCTCGATGAGTATACTTGTGTCCAGGATTACTCCCACTGGTTCTCCTCCGGCAGCCTCAACTGGTCCCTCCGGGTGACTTCTATGTCTTCTGCAAACGACTCCAGCTCATCTCCCAAGCGGGGCAACGCATCCAACAGACGCCCTAGGTCACTCAAAGTCTTCCTTTTTGGCGAGGGATCTGTTGGCTCAATGCGAGCCATAGGTTTACCGGTGCGTTCGATGATGTAGCGCTCTCCCCTGAACTTCACCCGATTCAGCAGCTCGGAAAACTCACGCACGGCATCAGTTGCCGAGATATGTTTTTCCATGGCCTAACCTCTCTGTAAAATATGATTTTGTGATATTATGTAAAATACTAATAAATGTCAAGGTTTCAAATTGGAAAATCTGACCAGAGACCGGATTACCCCTTACAGGATTAGCATGGAGCGGATGCCCTGTGGGCGACTCACAGCCAATGCGGTGTTCTTCAGAATTGGAATCCTTGCCTATACCCTGTTTCGGCTTTTTACCCTCACGACACTTCACCCCTCACGGCATAGACACCGGGTTCAGACCATGCGGTGGCGATTGTACCGGATAGCCGGCAAGGTGGTATTCCATGAGGGACAGGTATTTCTGAAGGTCAGATGAGGTCTTTGCCGGCCCTTTGCCGACATTCGGCTTAAGGATAGGGGAGGTCGCTACCACGCGAATTGACGTACAGGAATATGGATTCTTATAGTTTCTACAAGGAGAGGTGTGTCCGAATTACACGCTGAACAGGTCTTATAGTCAGGCCAAGAGGGAGAGGTAATCTAGTGATGTAAAAGTCACATCGATTGCTGATCGTTAAACTGTTTTTTCAACCTGGGAGGGCGAAACACACTGGTTTGCCTAAAACCAATCTCGGATTTTGGGTAAGAGCGAATCTCAGAACGTTTCCGTATTATAGAACTCCCCGAATATCTCTGTATCGGAAGGCCTGTCTTCCGGGATCGGCCGGCTAACCCAGGTAAAATTCATGTAATGTTTCAGCGAGATATTCTCACTGGTAACGGTTCCGCCCCAGGTACCGCAGCCCAGGCTCGAGGTCATGGGCATGCCGTTGGTAAATGATCCGCCATTGGCTTTGGATTGTGGCTGTCGGACCATCATACGGCTGACAGGAGCGATGAGCGCCAATTGATGAATGTGCTCATCATTAAAAGAATAGATGCCACAGGAGTGCCCCTTCCCACCCACTTCGTATATCTGTTTGACCATCTCAAGGGCGGTCTCAAAGCCGCTATACCTAAAAATTGCCAGGACAGGAGAGAGTTTTTCGCTGGAAAAAAGATGTTCCTTTCCGATCTTATCTTCTTTAACGATGATAAACCTTTTGCCTTCGGGTATCGTAAACCCCGCCATTTTTGCAATTTTGTCCACTGGTCGGGCGACTGTCTCAACGGTTCTGTGCCCTTCGGAATCCCACATAACAGCCTCTAATAGCTTCTTTTCTTCTTCAGTGGCCAGGTAGCCGCCTTCCTCCTGAATTTGTACCAGGAATCTATCATAGATTGATGTCTCCACCAGCAGATTCCCATCGGCTGAACATCCGGAACCGTTGTCGGAGGTTTTGCTCATGCGCGTGTTTCTGGCCGCTTCCTCAATATCGGCTGTTTCATCGATCACCATGGTTGAATTGCCAGCGCCGACACCATAGGCAGGCTTACCGGAACTGTATGCTGCTTTGACCATCGCCGCCCCACCGGTGGCGATCGTCAGATCGCAGATCGACATCAATTCCTGGGAAAGGGGAATACTCGGTTTTTCGACACACTGGAATAGATCTTCAGGTGCGCCCTGTTTTTTGAGGGCTGCCCGCATAATACGGACTGCTTCGTAGGATGTGTTTTTAGTCCTGGGGTGCGGAGAAAAAATGATCGCATCCTTGGCCTTCAGGGCATAGATGCCGTTTCCGGGCGGTGTCAAGGCCGGATTAGTGGAGGGAACTAAACAAGCGATAACACCAGCAGGCTTCCCATATTTTGTGATTCCTTTTTCTGGAATGTCTTCAATGACTCCCATACTTTTTTGTCTGAGCGCATCCCGGAGAATCCCAATGACTTTAAAACGCTTATTCGGCCTTCCTTCCCAGTCTCCCAGACCACTTTCCTCCACGCCCATATGGGCAAGTCGGGTAAAAGTTGCCTCGTTTGCCGCAGCCCATCCGACGGCCTGGCACAATCTATCGATCCTAGCCTGATCATAGCTCTCGATTGCGTTCATAGCTGCCCGGGCCTTTTGAAGCAGTTCCTGGGCATACTGTTTCTCTTCTTGGCTAATTTGCCTCGGCATGTTGTTACCTCCTTAACATAAGAAAATGTTCATCTTGGTCTTGTCATCATAGTATCATTATATGTTTCCGGCGATCGTAAAATCGGAAAGACCAAACCCTTTCGCTTCCGTTACCCTCTTTGATAATGATCTGAGACGGGGTATGTCTGCTTAGATGAAAAGTATTTTGGCCCCATCATAGCCAAAAGCAGTGCCTCTTGTTCTCTCTGTATTTCAAAATCATTTTCGCGGTCGATACAAACAGCCAAACAATTCACGGGCGCAGTCTCATACGGTTTTCATTTCAGTACCGGTAGATATCGAGTATATCCCAGTAACCATCTGTGGGAACACCCACGTCGCGGTCCATAATGACATCCAGCAGGAACGGCTCGTTATCGTTTAAGGCCTTTTCCAATGTCGGCCTCAACTGCTCTGGCTGATCAACGCGAATGGCCTCAATCCCGAAGCCTTTGGCTACAGCGGCAAAATCGGGGCTGTAGCCTTTCTGAGTATCGTGGCGAATAAACCTTGTTCCGATGTTGCGGCCATAAGCCTGGTTCTGGAGCCCGTAAATCGTTCCAAAAGCGCTATTGTTCATCACCAGCCATACCGCCCCTATGTTCCGCTCCTTGGCCGTTGCCAGAACCCCTATCACAGAACTCATGGCGCCATCGCCGATAAGGGTAATCACCTTTTTGTCCGGTGCCCCTAATTTGACTCCGATCACGGCAGCTGGTCCGAAGCCCATCGTGGCTAGTCCTGAGGGCGGAAAGTGCGTCATAGGTTTATAAATCGGGAATTGCTGGGCCAGGCCATTCTTATTCCAGCCGACATCGGTAACCACGATCCCATCCTCGGGGAGCAACGCTCTCACCTCGGCGAGAATCCGCTCCGGTCGGATCGGTACCGCATCGGAGGCGTTATGCACTGCGATCTCCCTGCGCCAGGCCGTCATTTCATCTGCAATTTGGTGCAGACGCTGGTCATTCTTGTAGTTGTATCCTCTCTTCGCATCCCTGATTCCGGCCACTATCTCCTCAAGCACCGCACCAGCGTCCCCCAAGATGCCGATTTCAACCGGGTAGTTCTTGCCGATTTCTTTTTCATCAATATCGACCTGAATTACCCTTGTCGGTCCCACGGCGAACGTATATTTGGGTACCCACGAGGAACTACTGGCCTCGGCAAATCGTGTTCCAACGGCTAGGATAACATCTGCCTCACGGGACAGGCGATTGGCCGTCTGGGTGCCCCAGAAACCGGTCATGCCGACGGCGAGAGGATGGTCATCCCGTATGGCTCCTTTTCCCATGAGGCTGTATGCAACAGGTGCGCCGAGCGCTTCGGCTAGCGGTGCGATAAAACCCGAGGCCTCTGAAAGAAGAACGCCGCCTCCTACGTAGATTAACGGCCTTTCGGCCTTAACCAAACGTGTTACAGCGCGTTCAATTTCCTGCTGATCTCCGCGGATACGTCTTCCACTCGGCATGTGGGAGGACATAGTGGGAATCTCGACATCGGCCCGCCGAGAGAAGAGGTCCATGGGGACATCCACCAGGACCGGACCAGGACGGCCTGAAGCGGCAATGGAAAAGGCCCTTGCGAGGATGCCCGGTAAGGCCTCAACCCGATGCACCCGCCAGGCCCTTTTGACAAAGGGTTTGTATATTTCGTATTGAGTTGCATCGCCATGCATCTTGAATTCCTGGTGTGCATCTCTGCCAAAATGCTGGCTGGGTATATCTCCTGATATCACCACCATTGCCGAAGAATCCAGCGCAGCATTGGCCACACCGGTCGTGGCATTGGTTATGCCCGGACCGAGATGGGTCATCACGACCCCCGGCCTGTGGGTAACCCGAAAATAGCCGTCAGCAGCATGGGCTGCCATCTGTTCGTGTCGGAATGAGATAAATTCGATGGGCGAATCAATTAAGGGATCCATCATACCGATGACCGTGTGGCCGCAGAGCCCAAAAACATACTCGACACCTGCTGCCTCGAGGCATTTCACTACAATCTGTCCACCTGTAAGCATGATATTCCTTCCTTCTGATAATAATTATTTGGTCGGCAGTTTACCAGGCGGTGCGTATGCCCACAGCAGGAAAAGGGGTTCATCCGTATCATTATAGTGGATATGCTCAACGCCATCGGGGATCCACATGAAATCGTGAAGCCCAAAGCGAGTCTCTTTCTTGTTGGTGACATCGATGGCAACCCCACCGCCTTTGACCACGAAATTAATCTCCTCCGAACCCGGATGGGAGTGTGGCGCACAACGTTCGCCCGGCTCAAATATCGTCAGTCCGGCGACGATGTTTTTAGCTCCCAGCTGAGCCTCATCTACTGCTCGAAACACTTTACGGCGATGTCCTTCTTGCTCCAAGCCCAACCAGATCTGCTCTGCTTCTTTATATGTTTTTATGACCTTAATCTCCATGCCCGTCTCCTTTCACCTTTCGATAATCGAAATGGCAACTCTCTTCTTTTCAACAGATGGCACGAATGGTAGTGGCCGTTGTGAGGCTATTATCTATCCTCCTTAATCAGGCCCCATGCCGATCTGAGCCTTAAAAGGCAGCTGTTCACCCCAAATCCGGTGATTTGCCCTTGAGCCAATGGTGCAATTACCGAATAATGTCTCAATTGCTCTCGTGCATGAACAGGGGATATGTACACCGTGTTATAAGGTTACGCATTGAGTGGCAGATCCGTTTACCTTTGCCCCGTACTACATCCAATCACACCGCCTTGTCTGAGTTTTAAGATCTCTGCAGGGGAGTAGCCTATTTCCCCTAAAATCTTCTTTGTGTGCTCGCCTAATCGTGGTGGAGAAGATAGCGTGAACGTCGTATCCAAATCGTATAAAAATTTGATTGGCAGCCCAAACACCTTGATCGTACCAAGCTCCCTGTCTTCGATACGCTTCAACAGCTTGCGGTGCTCGACCTGGGGCTGGCTCAGCGCATCTTCCAGAGAAAGGATTTCTCCGGAAGGGATTCCATGTTGGTTAAAAATTTTCTCCCATTCCCCGGCCGGTCTGGCTGACAATTTCTCGTTGAGAATTTCTCGGAGTGTGTCGCGGTTCTTTATTCTTTCATCACGTTCCGCAAATCGCTGATCGGAGGTCAATTCCTTTAGATCGAGGATTCGACACAACTCAAGCCACTGTTCCTGTTTGTTGGCCGAGATGTTCAGTGTGCCATCCCGGGTTTCAAAAGTGCCGGATGGCGCTGCAGTGAAATTTTCGTTGCCCATTTTCTTTGGCTCGACATTTGCCAAGAGATAATTCGAGGCAACCCAGCCCATCATCGGCAACAGAGAATCCAAAAGGGATATATCTATAAAGCACCCTTTGCCGCTCACGTGCCTTTTGTACAATGCTGCGGCAATTGCAAGGGCTGCGTTGAGGCCTCCCACCGTGTCCGCGATGGGAATTCCACAGCGAAGGGGCCCGGTTTCTGCTGTTCCGGTTACCCCCATAAGGCCGCTCTTGCCCTGGATAATCTGATCATAAGCCGGCTTGAGCGCCTCCGGACCATCCTGCCCAAAACCTGAAATTGCACAGTAAATCAAATCCGGTTTGATTTTCACTAACGCTTCATACCCCAGACCGAGCCGCTCCATTACATGGGGCCTGAAATTTTCAACAACCACATCGCTAAAACTGACAAGCCTGCGAAAAATTTCCTTTCCCCGCTCAGCTTTCAAATTGAGGGTGATACTCTCCTTACCAGAATTCTGAGCGATAAACGACGCTCCCATCAATTTCTTGCTTAGATCCGGTGATGCGCCAAGCGAACGGGCTAGGTCTCCACCTTTGACGTTTTCGACCTTGATGGTGCGGGCGCCCATAAGGGTGAGCAAATAGGTGGTAAATGGACCGGCCAGGACATTGGTGACGTCAATGACGACAACCCCTTCCAGGATCGATTGGCGGCCCACAGATGATTCTTTGCGCATTTCGGATGACACCCCTTTCTCGCGTCCCCTTCGAATTTAGCAGATCAACACTGCAAGCGCTGGCGTGATAACAGTGAGTCTATTAAAAATATGATTGCGTTATCTACGTCAATTGTGATATTCCATTCAGCAGAACCACTTTACATGGTGTAGAATAAATAGGACCGGATTTCTTGTCAACACTTTTTTTACAATTGGGTGAGGCCTATTGCCAGACTTTGGAATTGAATGAAAAATTATGGAGGTATCATGAAAGCATCCCTATTAGTTGAACCCCGAACGATACAGATACAAGATGTTCACACTCCTGAACCAGGACCAGGCGAGGTAGTAATACGAGTCATCCTGGCTGGAATTTGCGGATCGGACTACTCACTGTATCATGGGAAACTTGCCGCCTCGCTTCCCGTGATACCGGGGCATGAAGCGGTTGGTTTTATTGAAAAGCTAGGCCCCGGTGTTTCCGGTTTCACAATCGGACAACGGGCTACGATTCAACCGAATTTTTCCTGCCGTCAATGCCCGGTGTGCCGGTCCGGACATGAAAACCTTTGCCCGGCAAAGGTCCGGTTGGGAATCGATACAAATGGGGTTTTTGCTGAATACGTTAAGGTGCCCGCAGGTTACGTCTGGCCAATTCCAGAGGGTCTTGAAGACGAGGTTGCTGTTTTTACAGAACCCCTCGCCGTAGCCGCACATGCGATGAAAATAGCGGCCCCGCGCAAAGGCGATCGCACGTTGATATATGGCGTGGGGACCATCGGTTTGCTGACACTGCAACTAGCCGTGCTCCATGGAGCGGAAGTAACCGCCTGCGACCTTGAAGAAAAGCATCTTGCTATAGCAAAAAAATTGGGAGCTTCGCAGGTCCTCTCTACAGATGACCTAACTGAGTCGGGCCATTACGCATTTGACTTGATTTATGAAACCAGCGGTTCAGAGTCAGGCCTAGCCAAGGCCATCCAATTTGCCGCACCGAGCAGTAGGGTTGTGGTTCTTGGCTTGCCAGGGAAAGAACATCCAGTGCCGACCGCACTGATTGTGCGAAAGGAATTACAAATAATGGGCTCTATGATTTATACCGACGAATTCCCGCAGGTTCTGGGCATGTTAAAAAGCGGACAGATCGAAACAGCGCCGTTAATCACCGCGAAAATCCCCCTAAGCGAGCTTAATCGCACCTTGCAAGCGTTTGCCTCCCCTGATCGGGTAAAAATCCTTGTCACGATTCAATGAACCATGTGGGGATGATGGCCCCCGTCCCCGAAAGCCGAACGTGTGGGGGATAAACAGCACGATCTGTGGAAAATAGGTAACGATCAGCAACGCAGCAATCTCAACCAGAATGAACGGTGCAGAAACACGAATCAGTCTAACCAGGTCCACCCTG
>Ga0307434_1000753_pt1 | contig 19829 bp, 13 predicted proteins | sample SalMarWE160220MG_FD_202156 | JGI IMG/M metagenome (GOLD analysis project Ga0307434, IMG submission 202156) | Salt marsh sediment microbial communities from the Plum Island Ecosystem LTER, Massachusetts, United States - WE1603-220 | ecosystem: Environmental > Aquatic > Marine > Intertidal zone >... | reverse complement strand
CGTGGTCCACGATGACCTTGTACCGCGGCTTGAAGAGCGTGCGGAATACCCGCGGCGAGAAGAAGGGCCCGCTCTCCATGCCCAGGTCGTCGCCGAGCTGGATCAGATCCACGTTGTCGCCGAGCACGGGCAGCAAACGGTCCAGACCGGCCAGGTGGATTTCAACTAGCTTGTCCAGCAGCGCTTCGGCCCGGGCGGGCTCGGCGGCCAGATCCATCAGGTAGTTGTCCATTCGCCTCAGGTACGACGCCCACTCGAAGAGATTGGCGCCAAAGGCGATCATGATCGCCCGGTCGCTCGTCTCGCGAAGGTGCCTGACGTGAGCGGCGATCCGCTGAAGGTTCGCATCTGAGAGGCCGCCCTCGTAGATGGGTTCGGCCAGCGCTGCCCAAGAAACCCGGCCCAACTGCTCCGCCGTGCGGTCGAGCATGTCGGCCCAATCGTCTCGATCCAGCGGATAACACGCCTGGTTGAAGTAGGTGGCTCCTTCGACCATCCGGGCCACCAGCTCGCCATCGGTACTGAAGGCGAGCCAGTCGCCACCGTCCGGGCGGAAATCCATGTAACCTGGTATCTCACAGGCCGACCCGTCCGGAAGCGCCCAGTCCTTCCAGTTGTCTGGCGAGAAGTCCCGCCCCGCGTTAATCGCGTCGATACGGAAACGGTCCAGGTAGAAGTCCTCGGGCTCAGCCAACTGCTGAATGACGTCGAAGACGCGGGTCTGCCCGGTCCGGACACCCAGGTGGGCTTTGAGCCGGTTGTATGCAATGGCCTGGATACCGGTGGACCGCATGGCCCCGCAGTCGATGGGAACCCGATCGGGCTCTTCGTGCCGGATGGCGGCCAGAACACGCTCGCGCGGCGTCATGATGAAAGCTCCTGTGGTTGCCATATACTATATCCTTTCCGGAGATACCCAGAAAGCAGGGTGGAGCGGTCCCCCCCAAGCTGGCCCCGGCGGAAGGTGAGGTATGGCTATTCCATGGCAATGTTGATCTTCAACGGCGAGCGTATCGAGGTCCAGGTCGGTGAGACGATTCTTGACGCGGCCCGGCGATCCGCACGGGGCGCCCGGGACATCGCCAGCTCGTGCCCGGGCATCGGCAAGTGCAAGGAGTGCGCCGTTCAGATCAAGAGCGGCAGTGACGCCCTCACGCCGTGGTCCGAGGCGGAAGCGTTCCTCAGGCAGCAAAGCGACCGCGAGGAGCAGACGTTCCGGCTCGCCTGCCAGGCCAGGATCGCCCGCAGCGACGCCGTCGTCGAGGTTGAGACGTTCAAACAGAAGCTCGAGATCGCGGCGACCGGTCGGCCGGCGCTCGATGCGTTCGAGCCCTGGATTCAACGCCGCGGGGGCAGCGTCTACTGCGACGGGGAGAAGCTGGCCGAGGCGACCGGGGGGATTCATGGCGTGGCGGTCGATGTCGGCACCACGACGGTTGTCATGCACCTGGTCGATCTGGAATCGGGTGACACGCTTGAGGTCCGTGCATTCGAGAACCCGCAGAAGTACGGCGGGAGCGACGTGATGCATCGCATCTCGTACGACAGGGATAACCCCGGGCAACTGCACCACACGATCATTACGCACCTGAATCACCTGTTGCGTGATCTACCCATCGACCCGGCGACGGTGTTCGCGGTCACGGTTGCCGGCAACCCGACGATGCGCGACCTGCTGTTCGGGCTGAACGTGCAGCCGATTGGGCAGAACCCGTTCATGTCCCAGACTCAGGCGGAGGTTCTCGCCGGCCGGCGGGAGAGCACCGCGATCTGGGCCGATGGAGACCAACTGGGTTTGAACGTGCATCCGCGGGCGCGGGTATACGGCCTGCCGCTGATCTCGAATCACGTGGGAGCCGACATCGCCGCGGTGCTGGCCACGATTCCGATCGAGGAGCCCACCGATCCGTTTATGGTGATCGACATCGGCACGAACACCGAGGTTGTGGTCGGCGGCCGCGATCGGCTCATCGCGGCTTCGTGTGCAGCGGGCCCGGCGTTTGAGGGAGGCAGGGTCAGTTGCGGGCTGCCGGCCTGCGAAGGGGCGATTACCGCAATGCGGCGGTGTGGCGATCGCTGGGAGGTCTCGTCGATCGGGTCGGGCCCCGTTCGAGGGATTTGCGGGTCGGGCCTGGTGGACATCCTGGCCGAGCTTCGCGCGGCGGGCGAAATGGACGGAATGGGCCGGTTCCACGACGGGGCCGACCGGGTGGCCGTCTCGGATGACCCGCCGTTGTTCTTCACCCGCGGCGACGCCAGCGAATTGGCGCTGACCAAAGCCGCGATCGGCCTGGGACAGGCCGTCCTGCTTCGGCGGTTCGGCATTGGCCCGTCGCGGATCGGAACTTATTACCTCGCCGGGGCATTCGCCAATAGAATCGACGCCCGCAAGGCCCGACAGATCGGCTTGTTCGTGCCGGTGCCTGAGGAACGCGTCGTTCGGATCGGCAACGCCAGCATCGAGGGGGCCAAGGCGGCCCTGCTGAGCCGGGCTTGCCGCGATCGGATTGAATCCCTCGTGCGCCGAATCGAGCACGTCGAACTTGCAAAGGAGCCGGACTTCTTCCACCTGTTCGCGACAATGACGGAGCTTCAGCCGATTGCAGTTGAGAATTGAGGGTTCAGAGTTGAGAACTGACGATCGAGAGTTGAGCCCCGCCGCGCCGGGCGGGTACTGATAACGCACGTTTAGCCGCGACCCGAAGGGGAGCGCGTTGGGTGTTTAGCCGCGACCCGAAGGGCAATGCATCGACGTTTAGCCGCGACCCGAAGGGCAATGCATCGACGTTTAGCCGCGACCCGAAGGGGAGCGCGTAAGATCATTGATTCCCGGCTGCACTCGTCGTTTGACGACCGAGGTCCACCGTGCCCCGTCGCAATGTCGTACTGGTCAACTCGAACGAAATGAAACCGCCGGTCGCGCCGCTGGCGCTGGACTACATCGGCGGGCGAGTGGCAGCGGCGGGCATCGAGGTTACCCTCGTGGATCTGTCCTTCGTCGATGATCCAGCCCGGGAAATCGCGCACACCCTTGCCGATGCGGATCCCATCGCAATCGGCGTGAGTTTCCGAAATACCGATGACTGCTACTTATCGAGCGGGGCGTGGTTCGTGCCGCGGTTGGGCGAGATCATCGAGTTGATACGTTCGGCAACGCCGGTGCCGATCGTCCTCGGCGGGTGCGGATTCAGCATCTTTCCCGTGCGGATACTCGAGACCTGCGGGGTGGACCTGGCCGTTGTTGGCGACGGCGAGGATGCCTTCCTGAAACTGGTGCAATGCCTGACAGATGGCAAGGACTACCGTAGCGTTGCGGGCCTGGCCTATCGCGACGACCACGGTGAAATCATGCTCAACCCGCCCCGCTACAACGGGTCGTTAGATATTCCCATCGGGCGCCAGCTCATCGACAACGCCCGCTACCTCCGCGAGGGCGCGATGGGCAGCATCGAGACCAAGCGTGGCTGCCCGGAGAAGTGCATCTACTGTGCCGATCCGCTGGCCAAGGGACGCATCATCCGCTGCCGGCCCGCCGGGCAGGTCGCCGACGAGATCGAGTCGCTGCTCGGCCAGGGTGTGGACATCCTGCATCTGTGCGATGGGGAGTTCAATATCCCATCTCAACACGCGATGGCGGTGTGCGAGGAGATGATCGCCCGCAAGCTGGGCGACCGCGTCCGCTGGTACTGCTACGCGAGCGTGGAGCCGTTCTCGGCCGAGCTGGCCACGGAGATGCGCCGGGCCGGCTGCGTCGGGATCAACTTTGGCGCGGACAGCGGCTGCAACCGGATGCTTGCCGCCCTGGGACGCACCTACGACCGCGAGGATATCCAACGGACGGTCCGGTATTGCCGAGGGGCCGGCATCAGCGTCATGCTCGATCTGCTCATCGGCGGCCCCGGCGAGGATGCGACTTCGGTGGCTGAAACGATCGACTTCGTCAAGGCCGCCGACCCCGATCGGGCGGGGGCGGCCACCGGGGTGAGGATCTATCCGGGCACCCGGCTTGCGGAGATCGTCAGCCGGCAAGGGCCTCTGCCCGACAACCCCAACCTCCAAGGACACGTCATTGACAACGCCGGTTTCTTCCGGCCCGTGTTCTACGTCGAGCGTCAGCTCGGCGACGACCCGGGTGCCCTCGTGTGTGATCTGATTGGCGGCGACGGGCGGTTCTTTCCCCCACCCCGCGCCAAGGACGCCACCAACTACAACTACAACGACAACCTGGTCATTCAGGAGGCCATCGCGGCCGGACACCGCGGCGCCTTCTGGGACATCCTCCGCCGCCTTGCGAGCGAGAAGCCGAAACCACTGTTCTGATTGAGCTGCCCCGGCCGATCCGTAGAATAGCCGCCCTGGTTGGATGTGGAGATCCCTGATTGCGTTGGGTGGGTGGGACAATCAGTTTGTGGCTTGCCGCAGCGGTGGCGGGTGACTCGGGGGCGGTCGCGGGCCCGGGGACCCAGCCGGCATCGCGTGGTACGTCCCCGCCGGCCAGCGCGCCGGCAGCAATGCTCGACAAGCCTGTGGTCACAAAGATCGGGCTGGCGATCGCCGGTCGCGGCGAGCCGGCGTATTACTGGCTGCGTCGGCCGGCGGGGCACGGTCCCGGCCAGTGCTGCCCACTTCTGATCGCGCTGCACGGCACGGACGACACCGCCCGGCAGATGGTAGATTTCTGGGCCGACCGCCACGCGCGGGTGCCGACTCTCATCGCTGCCCCCCAGGGCATCGCTCCCGGATGGCGAAGCGACGATATCCCAACCATACGCGCCATGCTGGCCCACCTGCGGGCTCATGTGCCTTTCGATGAGAGCCGGGTGTTGCTGGCGGGCTTCTCCGCGGGGGGGGCGATGAGCTTTCACTTGCTCTATAAGGAGAAGGTACCGGTGACGGCGGTAGCGGCACTGGCGAATTACGTCCCGCCTCTTATCACCGATGACGAGATCGGGGACCGGCGACGTGTGCCGGTCTTCTATGCCGTGGGCATGGCCGACGTCAACCATGATCGGATGCGCTATGGTATTCAGCGGCTGCGGGAAGCCGGCGGGAACGTGAATCTCTATCGCCCGCGGATAGGGCACGTGCTGGATGCGGGGGTCGGGCAGGCCGCCCTCGATTGGTTCTTCGATCAATGTGCACGCCGGTTGGATGCGGTCATCAGCAAGGCGAGCCCCCAGGGCAACGTTGCCGAAGCGGCGGCCGGGCTCGAGCGAATCATCGCCCTGGCGCAATGGCATGAGCCAGCGCACGTTCAGGCGGCTCGGGATGCGCTGGGGCGCGTTGAAGCGCCGGGCAGGCGGGAACTCGAGGCGGCCCGGAAGCTGATCGCCGGCGGCAGGGGAGCCGATGCGGCCGAGATGCTGCGGAAGATCGAAGTCAACTACGGCACCAGCCGGCTCGGGCGCCAGGCCCGGGACGCGAGAGTTCAGGTCGAATCCGACCCCGAAGTCCGCCAGCAGTTGGCCCGGCGTGCCGCCCGGCGCCGGGCAGACGAGGCGCTGGCCATGTACGCCGGCGCTCAACGTCTGGTCGCCGAGGGCAAGCTGCGTGAGGCCGCCGGTCGTTGCCGCCGCATCATCGAATTCTACGGCGATACCCCCAGTGCCGAACGGGCCCGCTACCTGCTGAACCTTCTGGAGAAAAGGATCTCCCCTTGAGCGATACGCCCTTGACCATCGAAACGTTTGTCGAGAGGACGTTTGGCGAGAATGCGTTCGTCCTATCTACGGAGGATGACGCCAGAGGCCGCGTAGGCTGGATCATCGATCCGAGCTTCCCGCCTCAGGTCGATCGCCTCTTGGCCTACGTCGCGGACAACGCCATCCGGATCGAGAAGATCGTGCTGACGCATGGCCACGCCGACCACATTGCCGGCCTCGACATCGTTCACGATGCCCACCCCGATGCACAGGTGGCCATGGCCCGAGCCGAGCAACCGATGCTAGGCGACGCGAACCGTAATCTGTCCGGGCCGTTTGGAGTGGGTTTCACCGTCCGCGCCCGCGCGGATATCGATCTTGAACCGGGGATGCAATTGTGGTTGGGTCCGCTGAGCTGGCGGGTGCTGGATACGATGGGGCATTCACCCGGGGGTGTCTCACTGCATTGCCCGGAGGCGGGGGTTGTCTTCACGGGCGATGCGTTGTTCGCTGGCAGTATTGGGAGGACCGATTTCCCGGGTTCTGACGGCCCTTTGTTGGTCGCTAACATCCGCGGGAACCTTCTCACGCTCGCGGACGAGACGGTCGTGTACGGCGGGCACGGCCCCATAACGACGATCGGGAATGAACGCAAGTCCAACCCGTTTCTTTCCGAATGATGGGATAAGGCGTTTGAGCGTGGCGAAACGTTCCGCGTCAGCACTTTCTTTCGGTTGGCTATGGCGGGCATGGACGGCCACGAGTTCACTTCAAGACGCGGTGGAATGAGCCACGCAACATGCCTATAATTGAGTGACGGCATCATCAGATGATTGCTGCCGCGAGTGAGCAGCAGCAACCGGCCTCATAAGACTTATCCGATCTTGATCCAGTAGTGGGTGCCGCACTCGAGGACGGCGTTCAAGCGTCGTTTCGGCCACTCGCGCGCGGCGGATCTGGGAGGCCGGGAAGGGGGTAAGAGGCGGCCGGAGCCTGACGATGTCAGGGAAGGCAACCATCAAGACGCGGTGTCCCGTGTGCAACGCCAAGTACCGGGTGTCCGCCCGCAGCATCGGGCACCGAGCGCGTTGTGTGAAGTGTAACACCACCTTTCGGGTCGCTGAGGTCGAGAAGAACCGCCCGCCGACCGAAGTCGAGAAGAACCGCCCGCCAACCGAAGAGGACATTCTGAAATGGCTGAATGAGGGGGTGGACGAGGACCACCTGGCAAACAGGCCTCGCGTGGTCAGTGGGGGTAGCTCCAGGGTCGAGCCCCCATCAGAGCAAGACCTGGCTGATGAGGAGGTGAGGACCACCCCGATCCGGGCGGTAGCGAGCCAGGCGTCCACGTCACCCGATAGGCCAGCCGGCCGCGAATCCGCGCCGCCGGACACGACGCTACGCTTCCGGAAGACGGGTTGACTCCCAACCGTGGCCCGCCGTTGTTTCCCGTCGATACCTGTGCCCTTAGAATCCTCGTGTCCGATCAACCCGAGACCTGATCGCGAGGGACGACGATGGTTGTCCACCCACTCATCTTTGAGCCCATCTACAAGCCCAAGCTCTGGGGCGGCCGGCGGATCTTCACGCATTTCGCCCGCCCGCCCGTTGCTGCGGAGACGATTGGGGAATCGTGGGAACTGGCCGACCTCGAGGAGGACGCTTCGCGGGTGGCGGTTGGGCCGGCCCGGGGCAGGACGCTCACCGAACTGGTTCAGCAGTGGGGCCCGGCCCTGATTGGCGGGGTCGGGCTCTTTGAAGGCCGGTTTCCGCTGTTGATCAAGTTCCTCGACGCCCGCGAGTCGCTCAGCGTCCAGGTCCATCCGACCGAGAGGGTTGCCCGCAGGCTCGGCGGGAGCGTCCGCGTCAAGCACGAAGCGTGGTATATCCTTGCCACCGAGCCCGGGGGCGTCATCTACCACGGGCTCGAGGCGGGCGTGGACGCGGCGATGTTCCGGGAGGCGATGCTGACCGGCCGGGTCGATGGTGTGCTGCGCAAGGTGCCGGTCAAGCCAGGCGACTGCTATTACCTGCCCAGCGGCACGTGTCATGCGCTTGGGGCCGGCGTCATGGTGGCCGAGGTCCAGACCCCCTCCGACGTCACTTATCGCACGTACGATTGGGGACGCATCGAGCCGACTACCGGTGAGCCGCGGCAACTCCACCTCGGTCAGGCCATCGAGTGCATCGACTTCGAGGTGCCCTCGCCGCCCCCGATGCAGGAGCGGTCCCAGGTCGCCGGCGCCTCGACAAGGGCGGCCTGCCGGCTGGTGAGTTGCCCTTCGTTCATCATTGATCAAGTCCGCGCGGCCGAGGGGACGCAGCCACTGATCCCCTGCGGCAGCCCGGTGGTGTGGATCGTGCTTGAAGGCCGGGGCCTGATCGATTGGAACCAGGGAGTCGGGCCGGTCGAATTCAGCCGGGGCAATGTCGTGCTGCTGCCAGCTGCCTTGTCGGATGCCCGGGTGAAGATCACCGGGCCCACGCAGTGGCTCGAAGTCACCGTGCCCGCCCCCTAGTGATTCGTCATGGTTGAATTGGCGGGTTTGGCCCAGGGCGGAACGTCTGTCTCAGGAGGAGCACCGGCCTCACAGAGGCCGGCTCGGATGGGCCGGCGCCGCCAGCCGTCGGCTATCGGACCATCCCGTCGCAGGCACCGGCTCCCGCACGCCGAAGAAGCGAAACCCAAGGTCCGTTAACTCAAGTCGTCGCAAGCGGCTTCCGACGATTCTGCCAAAGGTTGGGGGTGCCTTGCGGACTGCGCCAGCCCGCGATTGCGCAAGCGGCGAGCGGTCGCGGCTGGCGTTGCCTTTTTCCGGCATCCGGGAGTTCAGCGATGAAGCGGGTACTGGTGACCGGAAGCAGTGGGCTCGTCGGCAGCGAAGCGGTGCTCTATTTCGACGACCTCGGTTGGAGCGTGGTCGGCGTGGACAACAACATGCGGCGGGACTTCTTCGGCCCGGCCGGGGATACGTCGTGGAACCTGGGCTGGCTCAAGGCCAATACGCGGAACTTCCACCCCGAGAACGTTGATATCCGAGCCCGCCGGGCGATCGGGCTCCTGCTCTCCCGCGAACGATTCGACCTGATAGTCCATTGTGCCGCCCAACCATCGCACGATCTCGCCCGGCAGCGTCCATACGACGATTTCGACGTCAACGCGGTCGGCACCCTGAACCTGCTGGAAGCCGCACGCCGCTCATGCCCGGAAGCGCCGTTCATCACGCTCAGCACCAACAAGGTCTACGGCGACGCCCCCAACGAACTCCCGCTAGTCGAACGCGACACGCGGTACGATTACGCCCGCCCGGGTGACCGCGACGGGATCGACGAATCGTGTCGCATCGACCAGTCTCTGCACAGCATCTTCGGGGCGAGCAAGGTGGCGGCCGACGTCATGACGCAGGAGTACGGCCGGTACTACGGGATGCCGACCTGTGTCTTCAGGGGTGGATGTCTGACCGGCTCTCGCCATTCGGGCGTGCCGCTGCACGGGTTCCTGAACTACCTGGCCCGGGTGGCCGTCAGCGGCGAGCGGTACACGATCATCGGCTACAAGGGCAAACAGGTCCGGGACCAGTTGCACGCATACGACGTGGTTCGGGCCGCTCACGCGTTCGCCCGATCGCCGCGCCCGGGCGAGGTGTACAACCTCGGCGGCGGGCGCGACAACAGCGCTTCGGTTCTCGAATGCATCAGCCGCCTGGAGGAAATGACCGGCCGAAGGATCGCCACCGACTATCAGCCCGTCAATCGCACGGGCGACCACATTTGCTACATCACGAACCTGGCGAAGATCCGCTCGCATTATCCGGATTGGAACGTCTCGCGGACGCTCGATGGCATCCTCGAGGAGATGCTGCGTTCGGAGTGGGCACAGCGGGGAGACCATTTGCATGAGTCTGCTTTCTACCGCAACCGCTCAGCCGCCACGGCCGCCGGCGCCCGGTCCGTATGAACGATTCATCCAGGACAGCCGCCAGGCCGTCCGTGAGTTCTACGATGGGCTCGGTGACCGCCAGCTCGACTGGAACCGGCGGTTCCGGTACTTCCGGCACTACCTGAGACGGTTCGTGCGTCATTTCGTGCCCCCGGGTGCTCGGGTGCTCGATATCGGTTGCGGGACCGGCGATCTGCTCGAAGCTCTGGAGCCTCGCCACGGGGTGGGCGTTGACTGCAGCCCGGCGATGGTCGAGCTGGCCCGGCGGCGGCATCCGGATCTGGACTTCGCCGTCGGATTCGCCGAATTCCTCGACCAGGCCGACATCCCCGAGGGGCCCTACGACTACATCACGCTGGTCAACGTGATCGGCGAGATGTCCGACATCGCAACGGCCCTGCGCCGGATCCACCGCTGCTGCGCGGCCCACACCCGCGTCATCATCGTCCAGTACAACTACCTGTGGGAGCCGATCTGCCGCCTGGCGGCCAGGCTCGGGCTCAGGCTGGACAATCCGTCCCCCAACTGGCTGGCCGCGCGAGACCTGGCCGGCCTGCTGCACCTGTGCAGCTACGAGATGATCCGCAAGGGCCACACCATGCCCCTGCCGATCCGGGTCCCCGGCCTCAACTGGCTGTTCAACTCGGTGCTTGGCAGGTTCTACGGATTCCGCAAGCTCGGGTTCCTCTCGTACCTGGTGGCCCGCCCGCTGGTGCCCGTCGAATCGCCGCATAGTCACTCGTGCTCGGTGGTTGTCCCGTGCAAGAACGAGCATGACAACATTGGCGGCCTGGTCGATCGCATCCCCGAGATGGGGACGGGCACCGAGATCATCCTTGTCGATGACCGGAGCACGGATGACACGGCCACCCGCGTGGAGGAGGCCATCCGACGCCGTCCGGATCGCAACATCCGCCTGGTCAAGGGCCCCGGACAGGGTAAGGGCGCCGCTTGCCGGGCCGGCTTTGCCGCCGCCACCGGTGACGTCTTCATGATCCTCGACGCCGACATGACCGTGATGCCCGAGGAACTGCCGGCGTTCTTCGACGCCATCAGCACCGCAAAGGGCGAGTTCATCAACGGCTCACGCATGGTCTATCCGCAGCAGGACCAGGCGATGCGTCCGCTGAACATCCTCGGGAACAAGGTATTTGCCGGCCTGTTCAGCCTGCTGCTGGAGCAGCGGGTCCGCGACACGCTCTGCGGCACCAAGGTCATCTGGCGGCGCGACTATCCCAAGATCCTGGCTGCCCGCGAGTACCTCGGCAGTTGCGACGCCTGGGGCGACTACGACTGGATCTTCGGGGCGGCCAAGAACAATCTGAAGATCGTCGAGATGCCCGTGCATTACCGCGAGCGGGTCGCCGGAACGACCAAGATGACCCACCGGTTCCGCAATGCCTGGGTCATGCTGAAGATGTGCGGGGTCGCGCTGCGGAAGTTGCGCTGGATCTGAAAGCCTGGGTTGCGACGATGGCATCGAGTTGTTCAGCACGGATCTGCGAGCCGGCTGAATCCGTTCTTCCGGATGCAGCGGCGGAAGAGTCCTCGGTCATGCCGGACTGTCTCGCTGCCTCTCCCGCGCTCGAAGAGCACGTCCTGGCCAGTCGGCGTCACGCCGTAGCGATTGCCGCGACGCACCGCGCCATCTGGCGGGCCAAGCTGATCCTGCGCCGAATCTATCACGACTGGTTTACGCGGATCAGAACGGTGTTGGCCGACGTGGACGCACCGATGATCGAACTTGGCAGCGGTCCGGGGGAAGCGAAGACCTTCTTCCCGAACCTGCTGGCCAGCGATGTCGCATCCCTCCCCTGGCTCGACTTTGCTGCCGACGCCTGCACGTTGCCGCTGGCTGACGGGTCGGTCGGCAACGTCATCATGGTGGACGTTCTGCATCATCTGGCCTATCCGCGTCGGTTCCTCTCGGAGGCGGCCCGGGTGCTGACCCCGGGCGGGAGGCTGGTGATGCTCGACGTGTTTGTCAGCCCGCTGAGCTGGCCCGTGCTGAGATTCCTTCATCCCGAGCGGACCACGCTTTCCATTCGTCCCCTGGACGTCCGCGCGGATCAGCATGTGCTCGATCCGGGCAACCCCTGGGACGGCGACCAGGGAATCGCCCGGGCCATCTTCTGGGAACAAGAGCCGCAGTTCCGCAAGCTCTTTCCGCAATTATCCATTGCCTATCGCAAGTGCTTCAGTGCGCTCCTGTGGCCCATGAGTGGAGGGTTCGGGCAGAAGAATCGTGTGCCGGCTTTCGCGACCGGGTTGCTGTGGAGAATCGACCGAGCCCTCAATCGATGGGGCCGCTACGCCGGCTACCGTTGCCTGGTCGCGGTGGAGCGGCTATCCGCCCAGGACGAGAGCGCTTCCCGGGAAGGTGTTGATTGAGCACCGACGCCCCACCCGCCGCATCATTGCCCGTCTCGCTGTCGTGTACCCTGCGGTGGGACCTGGCCGCCATTACTCTGGTGGTGGCGCTGCAACTGGTCTACTTCACCGGTGTGGTGTCCTCCGACGACGTCGGCTATCTCAATATCGTCTGGCTCACGCAGGAGGGCCGACTGCCGGACAACCTTCCCACCAACCAGTTCTTCGCCCGGTTCACGTTCTGGAAGACGATTCACCTGGCGGTCGCGATCCTGCCCGAGAAGCCGTGGGCGATGGTACTGCCTTCGATGGCGGCCTCGCTGGGTGTCCTGCTGATCCTCCGGGCGTTTGCGCGCCGGCACCTCGATCCCCGGATGTCGCTGGTGGCGATGCTGGCGTTTGGGTTGGTCCCGATCAACGTGGTCCTCGCCTCCACCGCGATGCCGGAAATGGTGGCGACTGCCCTGGGGTGGTCTGGTGTCTACCTGGCAGCGGCCGCTCTGCTGGAACGTCGAACGCCGCGTGCCGCCTGGCGATGCCTGGCCGGCGGGCTGCTCATTGCCGCCGGTTACAACGCCAAGGAAACCGTTGCCCTGTTTGTCCCGGGCCTGATCCTGTTCGTGCTGCTGTCCGCCGCACGTTACGGGTGGGCGTGGAGACGAGCGGGCTTCCTGGCCCTCGGGGCAGGACTGTGGCTCGGCTTTGAAGCAGTGCTCTGGTGGCAGTGGACTTCAGATCCCTGGTTCCACCTGCACGTCGTGTCTCGGTCCCAGCAGCATTACCTCGGCTCACCCGTCGAGCAGCCACTCACCACCCTGCTGCTCGAGTGGACCGATTATCTGCGTTGGCTGGTGGACCCACGGTCGCTTCTGGCACCGATGGGAATGGTGCTGCTGGCGGGCGTGGTCTACGGTCTGGTGAAACGAAACGCCCTCTCCAGTCTGTTGCTTTGTGTTGTGGTGCCGCCGCTGGTCTATCTCAGCGTCGGGTCCACCGACCTGAGCAGCTACCGCCCGGTGATCCACCAGCCTCGTTACGTCGTCCCGCTCCTGCCCGGGATGGCCCTGCTGACCGCCCTTTTGATCGGGCGGATCTGGCGGGCCGGCCCCTGGCCGCGACGCGCGGTGACATTCGCAGGGATACTCGCTATTGCCCTGTCCCTGGTCGGGCCGAATCAACTGGCCGGGCGCTGGTACAACGCCAGGACCTTTGCCGCCGGCCATCGATTGATCGCTGATAACCTGCACACTCTTGGCCGAAACGCCCGCCTCGTTGCCGCCGGCATTGCCTTCAACCGCTTCCACGGATTGCCGCACTGGATGGACTGCCCGCAGGTCGAGATGATCTGGCCCCACGGCCCGACCAGTGATGACGAGTGGATCGACCGGTACCCAGGCGCGTACGTCATCGCCACCAGGTCCGACCGCCTCGGGCCCTCGCGGCAGAAGCACGATCATCTGACCCTTCGGGGGCGCCCGATGGCGTGTCTCACCGAGTTCGAGCGGGTGGCCCGGCAGGAGCCGCCGCGGGACCGGCTCGGCACGCTGTGGGCCCGGCTCCTCGGGCGGGCGGTCCTGACCGACCCTCAGCACGCGGTCGAACTGTGGCGGGTCCCGACCCGGGCGGAATGGCAGGTCTCACATCCTACCCGGCAGGACATCGTCCTCACGCCGGCCAGCCCCCACCGCGGCCCATCCTGACCAGACTTGCTCGCCCCGCGTCGTGCCATTCTGACAGCCGGGCGGCTCCAACGTCCGATTATGGCAGCCTGACCGGTGCCGCCGTCCCGGGCGAGTCTGACCGGATCAGACGGTAAACTGCTGCCTTAGATGCAGTTACGGAGCTTGCCACACGACCCGTGCCTGTCCGGGGAGCGCCTGGCATCCACTTTGCTATCTCGACGGGGGATGGCGTGGTGGGCCGTTCGCGCGCCAGGGCGGGCGGCTAGGCGCAAGTGTGCAGTGTACGGAAGTAAGTAATGAAACGAGGCTCTGGGCTCAACTGTTGAAAGGAGCTGCTGATGGCCAAGCTGAAGATCCGTCCGTTGGGTGAGAAGGTACTGGTCAAGCGGGTTGAGGCGGAGGAGAAAACCGCCGGCGGGATTGTCCTGCCCGACTCGGCCAAGGAGAAGCCCAAACGGGGAATCGTCCGCGCGGTGGGTGATGGGAAGCTCCTCGACTCCGGGGAGCGCAGCGAGATGCAGGTCAAAAAGGGCAACGAGGTGCTCTTCAGCAGCTACGCCGGCACCGAGATCAAGGTCGACGGCGAGGAGATGCTGATCATCGACGAGAGCGAGATCCTTGCCGTTATTGAATAATCTGAGGTTGTCGGAGGGGCGTCTTGGGGCGGATTCGACCGCGATTGATCGGGACAACTCATTGCCACTGTAGGGAGCGAAATACTCATGGCAGCGAAGAAGATAGTGTTTGAGATGGAAGCCCGCGAGGCGGTTCGCCGGGGCGTCAAGCAGTTGGCCCACGCGGTCAAGGTGACCCTGGGGCCCTGTGGCCGCAACGTGGTGCTGGAGAAGTCGTTCGGCTCGCCCACGGTGACCAAGGACGGCGTCACGGTCGCCAAGGAGATCGAGCTGGAAGACCCCAACGAGAACATGGGCGCCCAGATGGTCAAGGAGGTCGCCAGCAGGACCTCGACCGTCGCCGGTGACGGGACTACCACCGCCACCATCTATGCCGAGGCCATTTACGACGAGGGGCTTAAGAACGTCGCCGCCGGCGCCGACGCGATGCAGCTCAAGCGGGGCATCGAAGCGGCGGTCGATACGGTCGTCGAGGAGCTGGGCAAGCTCAGCACAGGAGTCAAGGGCAAGGAGCAGATTGCGCAGGTGGGCACCTGCGCAGCCAACCAGAGTTCCGAGATTGGGGACATCATCGCAAAAGCGATGGATAAGGTCGGCAAGGACGGTGTCATCACGGTCGAGGAGGGCAAGGGCCTTGAGACGACTGACGAGCTCGTCGAGGGCATGCAGTTCGACAAGGGATACCTCTCGCCCCACTTCGTCAACCACTTCGAGGCGATGGAAGCCGTCCTCGAAAAACCCTACGTCCTGATCCACGAGAAAAAGATCTCCGCCATCCAGGACCTGATCCCGCTGCTGGAGAAGGTGGCCAAGGCAGGCCGGCCCCTGTTGATCATCGCCGAGGACATCGAAGGCGAGGCCCTGGCCACGCTGGTGGTCAACAAGCTTCGCGGCACCCTGCAGTGCGCTGCGGTGAAGGCCCCCGGGTTCGGCGACCGCCGCAAGGCCATGCTCGAGGACATCGCGATCCTCACCGGCGGGCGGGCGATCTTCGAGGATCTTGGCATCAAGCTCGAATCGATCGAGCTCAAGGACCTGGGCCAGGCCAAGAAGATCACCATCGACAAGGACAACACGACGATCATCGAAGGTGCCGGCTCCACCGGCGCGATCAAGGGCCGAATCCAGCAGCTCAAGAACGAGATCGACACCACGACCAGCGACTACGATCGCGAGAAGCTCGAGGAACGGCTCGCCAAGCTCGCCGGCGGCGTGGCCCAGATCAACGTCGGGGCCGCCACCGAGGTCGAGATGAAGGAGAAGAAAGCCCTCGTGGAGGACGCCATGCATGCGTGCCGGGCCGCGGTCGAAGAGGGTATCCTCCCCGGCGGCGGGGTCGCTCCCCTCCGGGTGCTCGGCGCCCTCGACAAGCTGGCCAAGAAGCTCAAGGGAGACCAGCGGACCGGGGTGGACATTGTCCGCCGGGCCCTGAGCTCTCCGATCAAGCAGATTGCCGAGAACGGCGGACTCGACGGCTCGATCGTCTGTCAGAAGGTCTCCGAGAGCGAGGACCCCAACTTCGGCTACAACGCGCTGGCCGGCAAGTACGGCGACATGATCGACATGGGCGTGCTCGTGCCCACCAAGGTCGAGCGGGTCGCCCTTCAGAACGCCGCCTCCATTGCCGCACTGCTCCTGACCACCGACGCGGTGGTCAGCGAAATAAAGGAAGAAAAGAAGGGCGGCCCGCCCGGCGGGCCCGGCGGCGGAATGCCCCCGTACTGATCGCTGGCCGAACCTTGTAATCCCGCGAGCCGGTTCAACTCCGAGCCGGCTCGTTTCATTGGTGTACCGAGCACGTTCGATCGCTCGAACGTGCAAGTCGTCTGTCCACCCTGAAGTCCTCTGCCCCAAGGACAGTCTGGACGACTGACCGCAGCCCACGCCACGCAGGTCACTCGCGAGCGACCAGGTCGAACCGCCCCAGCGGCAACTGCCTGTTGGCCGTGTTGAACGCCTTTACCCGCGTCCCCGGCGGAACGTGAAAGAGGAAAGCGCAGGAGTACTCGCCCCTGAGATCGCGGTTCTTGATCCGGCTGAAATCCGGTATCCGGGCCATGTCCCGCTCGATATCGTCCAGATAAATGAGCTCGAACGTCGGCCGACCGTTCACCTTGGCCATGGCATACGTGCCGACCGGCATGTACTTGTGACCCCGGTCGTCGATGAGGAAGATGTTCTTGATCTTCTCCTTCATGCGCCCGAAGATGGTGCCGAGCCAACTCTGCGGATCGAGCTTGTCAACACTGAGTTGCAGCAGGCGCATGTTGTCCGGCACATCGAAGCTCTCGATGGGACGGTCGGTGCCGGGTATCGGCTGCCAATCCTCATCGAGCGTCGCGACGATGTTCCTTCCACCTCGCAGCTTGCCCCCGGATAGCTGGAAATTGGTGCCGGGGCTGTACCGGGTCAGCTTGAAGGGCAGCTTGTCAGAGAAGACCGGATCCCGGTTGCCGATGGCGTAGACGTGGACGTGGCCCCCGGGCTGGTCGTCGCGGTCGGGGCGCCCCTCGCCGCCCGGGTGGGGCGTGGTCCGATCTTCGGGTTCGGCCCCGCCGGTCAGCGGCGGCGGCGGGGCTTGGGTCAGGTCGCGGGACTCGCGAACCTCGTCCCGAGCGTTCTGCTTATACTCGATCCGCAGCGGCTGGAACTTCGGCTCGTCCGGCACCTCGAAGAGAAGATCAAGCTTCATACCGGTGCCCTCTCGTTTGTATTGAACGTCCTCGGCCACGCCCAGATCAACCAGCAGATGGTGGAAATGCTGATCGTTAATGCCGGCCAGTGAGTATGTCTCTACGGGACCGCCCTCGCCCGCTCGTCCGAAAAGCCGAACCTGCTCGGTGGTGAAATGGAGGTTTTGCGAATCCTCGGCTCTGCTCTTGTCCTCGTTGACGGTGACGCGGACCACGATTCGCCTCCAGCCCGAGGCAAGCTCCCGCTCGGACGACACGAGCCGAACCATCTCCTTGCCGTCTTTCCTGACCCGTTCACGAGCATACAGGTGCTCGTCCTTGGTGAGGTACCAGTAGCCCTCGACGTGAAGGGAATCTTTGCCCACGGTAGCTAGCGATTCGCGGAACCCACCGTTCCGCATGTCCTGGAGGTGGTCGAGGAAGTCGGGATTGAATTCCTTGAAACGATGCCGGCCGCTCAGGCTGTTGTCGGACAGATGGGAGATCAGGGTGACGGTGAAGCCGTCCGGGTGGAGCCAGAGGTTGTTCCGGGCCACCTTGGCGCTTTTCCACCAGTCGGTGTTCGTCCGTGAATTGCCGTCCGGGTTCTCAAGAATCTCGATCGGGCTTCCCGCTCTGGCCCCCTCGATTCGTACGTAGTAGCTCGATAGCTCGCCGCGTTTCTTCCGCGCAAACTCCTCGAGCTCGTCGGCCATCAGCGCCAGGGGCACCGAACGGGTCCCTTCGCTCCGGTCGATATCGTTCCTGGAGCTACTGGGGTCGAAAGTGCCGATTTCAGCGCTCGTTCCCTTGAACCGAATGAAATCGCTCTTGAACTTGATCAGGCCCCGGGCGTCATCCGCCTCGCCCAGCTTCTTGATGATCTCGTCTATCGATCCTTTGGAGACGACCATGGGTCTGCCGGATTCGGCATCAAGTACGTCCCCGTGTCGATTGAATCCCAGTATGGCTGGGCCGAACGGCAGCATCTGGAATCCGATGGCGAGCATCCCGATGATGATCATGGCGGTCACGAAGCCGAAAACACCGCCCCCGGCCCGATCCACGTAGAGGGAGAACTGCATGTTGCCCTGGATGAGCTGATCGGACACCATGCGCAGGACCAGGAGCGTAATGACGAAAATGGCGAGCAGGGCAATTGCCCGCCCGTGATCCGGCTGGTAGGAAATCAGCAGGGCGAAGTAGAGATCCTCGTAGAGCCCGAAGGCCAGCGCCGCCGACAGGATCGTCAGGATGCAGGTGATCAAGGAGCTGAACAGCCCCTGCAGCCCCTGGTAAAAGGCAGCGGCCAGGATAAGCACGGTGGCGAACAGTGAGAACCACATCTGGACCTAACCACCTTTCTTGGCGGCAGCGCCGGGATTCACCTCTTCCTCCCGAAGGACCCGCAGCATTTCGTTCATGCTGGTAATGCCTGCGATCACTTTTTGCAGGCTGATCTCCTGCAGGTAGCGCATGCCGTTCTTGCGGGCCGTGGCCCGGATCGCGCTGATGGGCTGGCCGTTGCGGATCAGCTCGCGGATGTCGTCGTCGATCTCGAGCAGCTCGAACACGCCGGTCCGCCCGAAGTAACCGCTGCCCTGACAGTTGGTGCAGACGCCCCTGGGATTGCCCTTTTCGTCGACCCACTCCTCGGGTCGGGGCGGCCGGTAGAAATGCTCGATCTTGTCCAAGGGCAGGTTGGCCTTCTTCAGTAGTTGCTGGTCGGGTCTGTACGCCTGGCGGCAAGCGATGCAGAGCTTGCGCATCAACCGCTGGGAGGTGATCGCGGCGAGGGCTCCGGCCACCGCGTCCATGTCGCCGGCCAGGCTGACCAGCTTCTTGAGGGCGTCGAAGCTGTCCCTCGCCTGGATGCCCATGTATATCTTCTTGCCGTCGCAGGCGGCCTTGGCGGCCAGGTGGGCGGTTTCCCGGTCGGGGCAGTCACTGATCATGACGACGTCCGGTTCCCGGCGGATAACCGTCTGAAGCTGGCGGGCGTAGCTGGCCTCGTGCTTGGTGGAGTCGTAAATGTGCTGGGTGATGTTTTCGAGATCCATCAGTGGTTCCCGCTCCAGGGCAACCACGTTCTGCATGAAAGCGTCGTGGCTTCGCACGGTGGCATAGAGGGTGGTAGTTAGCCCACTGGCTCGGGGCCCACAGATGATGACCAGGCCCGAAGGCGCCTTGAGGATCTCCTCGAAGCTCGCCTGTTGCTTCTCGTTCATGCCCAGATCGCCGGTGCGGAGCCGGTTCTCCTCTCCGACGATCCGCATGGAGAGTCTCTCATGTTGCGTTGTGCCGCTCGTGCGGACCTCGATCTCAGTGGGTGTCGCGTCGGTGCCGGTGATAACCGCGGTGATCGCCCCCTGCTGTGGCCGGCGTCGTTCCTCGATCTCCAGACCGCCGATGGTTTTGATGAAGGTGACCGCCTGTCCGGCCGCCTCCCTGGTGAGCAGGTCGTTGCGTGGGGTGACGGCCCCGTCGATCCGGTAGGCGAGCCGGGCCCCGTTGCCGGACACCAGCAGCTCCACTTCCGTAGCACGGCGCCAGAGGGCGTCGAACAGGATGTTCTGAGCCGCCTCGTACATGTCGGTCTGGGTCAGGTCCTCGGGCACGGGCACCTTTGCCCCGTCGTGGGCATTCAGGCGAACCCGCTCCACGGCGGCTAGCCTCACCTCTTTTTTCTTGCCGAGGTTGGACACCCACGACTTGATGTGTCGGGGTGTGAAGACCCGGGCGGTGGCATCGACGTGGCCGTTGCGCAGGATAACGTACATGCTGCATGTGCCGAAGGTGATCAGGAACCACAGGCTGAAACCCGCCGCGAACAAGCCCGCGCTCTCCCAGGGCAGCAGCAACCAGACGGCCAGCCCCACGACCCCGCC
>Ga0307434_1000752_pt1 | contig 19840 bp, 12 predicted proteins | sample SalMarWE160220MG_FD_202156 | JGI IMG/M metagenome (GOLD analysis project Ga0307434, IMG submission 202156) | Salt marsh sediment microbial communities from the Plum Island Ecosystem LTER, Massachusetts, United States - WE1603-220 | ecosystem: Environmental > Aquatic > Marine > Intertidal zone >... | reverse complement strand
CCGGCGCGACAGCACGTTCTTCGACCGGGGCATTGTCGCGCACGTGGAGTTTGCCGAGCCGTTTTGCCCGACGCTGCGATCACTCCTGAAAGCTGCCGGCAGGAAGGTGGAAACAACGGTGCACTCGACGGGCACGTACGTATGTATGGAGGGGCCGCCGTTCTCGACCCTGGCCGAGTCGAAGATGCACCGGGCGTGGGGCGGGGACCTGGTCGGCATGACCGCGATGCCGGAGGCGAAGCTGGCCCGCGAGGCGGAGATCTGCTATGCGCTGATTGCGCTGCCGACGGATTACGACTGCTGGCGGCCGCACGAGGCGAGGAAGGATCGGCAGGCCCTGCTGGCCGAGATCATCGGCAACCTGCAAGCCGCCACCGCGAATGTCACCGCACTGCTGCGAGCGGTGCTGCCGGTGTTGGCGAAACAGTTGGATGACCCGTGTCCGTGTCGCGATTCCCTGGCCCTGGCAATCTGGTCCGACAAGTCGTGCGTGGATCCCGCCGTGATCGATCGGCTTCGACCGCTCGTCGGGCGGTACTTTGCCTGAGACCGGAGAAACCCCGGTTGAACGCCGATCAGAATTGAGAGTCGAGAGTTGAGATTCGAGAATTGCCGACGCCTGGGTGCAGCCCCTGAGCTAGCGCCGTCTATCGGTGTTCATCGGCGTTCATCGGGGGTTTCATTTCGATTCACGGCCGGTTCTATTCGCCGGTGGTTTCGGGGGATGATCTGGTTGTGGGCAGTTGCCGCCGCGGGGGTCGCCCGGCCTGCGGTCGTAGTGGGGCGGTCGCCGGCCGCCGCTGATCCGGGCGAGCACTCATCGCTTTCCGGCGTTTACGTGAACGAGAGTCTGGAGGCCCGGCAGGCGCTGAGAACGGTGCATGAACTGGCGTCGTCGTCCCGGTGGGCGGAGGCGGCCCGGGGCTACGATCGGCTGATTGCCGAGCACGGGGACGACTTGGTTCGGGTGGATGCGTCCCGCCTCGTCAGTGTTGCCGATTATGTCAATGATCAACTCGCGCGTTGGCCGGCGGAAGCGGTCGAGGTCTACCGCGGGCTGTTCAACGAAATCGCCGCGGGCAAGTGGCGCGAGTTGTCCGCCAGGCAAAGCCGGCAAGGCCGGTCGGGTACGGTTGAATCACCTTACCAGATCGGCGATGCCGGGTATGGAACCGGCGGTGCTGATCTTGTGATTGCGGATCGCTGGTGGCTGACGGACGCCGGTGGTGATGCGGCGGATGATGCGGCGCAGCGATTGCTCGAGGCGGGGCGATTCGACGCGGCGGGCCGGCAGTTCGATCGCCTCTCTCGATTTCATCCGCGTTTCCGTGGGAGCGCGGACGTGGCAGTCCGGGCGGCCGTTGCCTTCACCCTGGCCGGCCGGAACGATCGTGCGGCGGATGCAGCTGGACGCGCCCGGGCCGTCGGCGGTCTGGTGCGCTGGTTCGGCCAGGAGCTCCCCGTCGAGACGGTCCTGTCAGAGGTTGCCCCCTCCACCACGCGCCCCGTCCGGAAAGACGCCGATTGGCCGATGTTCGGCGGCGACGCTTCGCGAAACCGTCCGGGTCCGGCAGGTGAGCTGCCCGGTGAGCTGTTCTGGCGATGCGATCTGGGCCCGAGTGTCGAGAAGCAACAGGTTGCCGGCGAGGGCAGCGTCCCGCTGACGGATGCCGAGCCGGCACTGATCGCCCAGCCGGTGGTCCGGGGCGATCGCGTTTACGTTCAGGACACCTCGCGGGTATGGGCGATCGGGCTCAACAGCGGGCGCGTCGAATGGGTCTACGACAGCGGGGTCGGGGGCGAGTCCGGCGACCGGCACGAACAGCGCTTGGCCAGGGAGACACGGGGTTACCTCGCACCGGTGGTAGCCGACGGGTGGATGTTCGCCATTCTCGCCGGTCGGGGGCCGGATCCGTTTGGACTCAGCCCGGTGCGGGCGGGGGCGGTCCTGGTCGGTATCGAGGCCCGCGACGGGACCGAGCGCTGGCGGGTGTCGGCCGCGACCCCGGGCGGGGACGAGGCCCGCGATTCCGACGATTCGTGCAGGTTTGAGGGCTCACCGCTGCTTCATGAGCAGTCGCTGTACGTCGTCGTCCGCCAGGGCCGGGGCCCGGCAGTGGAAGACTGCTACCTGGCATGCTTCGACCCGCAGACCGGGCAGCGGTTATGGCAAAGGCACCTGGCCGGTGGGGGGACGGGCATTGTGCCGGGGCAACCGGATGCCCAAGAGCCGCCCTGCCGAACAGGCAGCGGCCCCGCCGCCGCGGGCGACTCGATCTACGTGCAGACCCACCTCGGGGCGTTGGCCTGTGTATCAGCCAGCACGGGACGGGTTCGCTGGCTTACGTTGGCATCGCGGGAGGACCGGCAGGGCGACGATCCGATCGGCCGGCCCGCGGACCGCCGCGGCAGGTCGCCATCCGCGCTTCACCCGGTGGTCGTGGCCGGCGGGCATGATTCCGGTCCGGTCTGCGTGATGACTACTCCCTCGGCGTGCGGCGGTCTGCTCATCTACGATGCTGAAGACGGGCATCTGGTCCGCCGCGTGCCGACGGCGGTGCCTGGCGGGGGAACGGCGGTGCTCGGTGCAGTCGGGGACGTGGTGTACGCGGTCGGCGAGCAGGTAGTCGCATTGGACCTGGCCACGGGCCGGGTGGCGTGGCGAGCCGACGTGGGCGGCCCGCCGGGTGACCGGCTCGACGGCGCGCCTTTCCTGACCGCCGGGGAGCTCCTGATTCCGACGCGTTCGGGGCTGGTGTGGATGTCGCTGGATGGTGCGAGGAGGGGGCGGTTCGATTGGCCCGGCACCACGGTTGAAAGAAAGGCCGGAGCGTGGACCGGCAACATACTGGCAGTGGATAACCTCGTGCTCGTCGCGGGGCGAGGGCATCTCTGCTGCTATGCATCTCTCAATGGTAGTCTTGCCCGGATTGAGCAGCGTATCGCCGGGCAACCGGATGATCCCGAAACTCATCTGGACATGGCCCGCTACGCGTTAATGAGGCCGGCCCTGTTCGAGCGCGGGCTGTTGGCCGTCGATGCGGCACTGCGTTGCGCGACGTCCCGCGCTGGAAGCACGGGCCCTCCTTACGGGCACCTTCATGCGGAGCAGGCCCGCCGCCGGGCGTTTGACATCATTGTGGATGCGGCTGAGTACCTGACGGTCGCCCGCATCCGGGCCGGCAGTCCGGGCGACACCGACCTCGTCTCGGGTTTACTGTCGCGTGCGGAGGCGACGGCCCGGGACGGCGAACGGCAGGTGCGGTATCGGCTCGTGTTCGCCGATCTCTACCGGCGACTCGGCCGAGGGGCGGATGCGGTTCATCTCTATCAGCAGATCCTCGATGATCGGTCGCTTCGCGAGTGGCGCTCGAGGGAGCAGGGTCGGTCGATTCGCGCTGGTACGGTGGCCGAGGGCGGGATTGGCGAGATGATCGCGCGGCTCGGCCGGCAGCATTATGAACCGTACGATTCCGCTGCGTCGGCCATGCTGCAGGCGGGCGTCGCGGGGGCCGATCGGGAGTTGTTGAAAGAGGCGATCGCCCGGTATCCCAATGCCCGCTCGGCGGGGGCAGCCTATGTGGCCCTGGCGCAAATCGAGCGCCGGGGGAGCGCCCCGGGGGGCGCCCCGATCGCGGCGGCCCGGTTGCTGAGAACGGCGTTGGCCCGCCACGAACGCAGTGCAGCCGGCGGCGACGGCACTTCAAAGCCGGCGGACAGTGTCCTGCTCGACGAGCCCGAGGTTGTGAGGAGCATTGCCGGGTGCTACTTCGATGCTAATGACGCGGCCAGCGGCCTGGCTTGGCTGGCTCGGGGCGCGCGCGATTATCCATCCGCCCGGTTCGGCATCGACGGGCGGTCCGAGACGTTCGCGTCGCTTCGCCGGCGACGGCTTGCGGCAGGGCTGACGCTCGAGCGGCGCCGCCCGATGATTGCGCCGCCGCTCAAGCTGACGCTACACCTCGGTTTCGATGGGCCGACGGTGCTGCTCAGGCCGCGGTTCGAGCCGTCCGGTGCGGACGTGTCCGCGGCCGGTATCGCCGTGGTCTACCACGGGGGGAAGCTTGAGGCTTTCACACCGGGGACGGGCAAGCGGCGGTGGCCGGCGCCGCTGCCCGTAGCGGCAGCGCCGGTGTGGCTGGCGGCAGTGGATGACGTATTTGTTTTTGCCACCCGACACCAGGTATTGGCTGTCGATCGCGACACGGGACGAACGCGATGGACCTTGGGGCGGCATCCGCGCGGGGCCGATTCGCCCGCGGTGGATCCGGAGGTCTTCAGCGGGCTGTCTGGTCACGTCCTGGCCGAGACCCTGATGGTCAACGTCTTCCAGGATGGTCGGGCGTCGGCGGTCCGGATCGCCGACGGCGAAATCGTCTGGGAGCGCCGGCTCACCCACAGGTTCTCGGGGCCGGCCGCGGCCAACGACGAGTACCTCGTCTACGCCTCAATCGATCAGGACCGGACCAGGTTCGTGGTCCTGGACGTCGCGACGGGCCGGGACGTGCGAGCCTTCGGTTTCGAGCCGGCCCGGCAGGTCTACTGGATGGCGATGTCCCCGGAGCGCACCCTGGTTGCCGCGGGCGGCAATTGGGCCGCCTGTTACGACCCGGATACGTCGGCTCGGCTCTGGCAGGTCAGCTCGGTGCAGGGCAATCGAGCAGCGACGCTTCAGATGGGCCTGAGCCGCCTGTACCTCTCGCCGGGCCCGCGCGAGATCTCGGCGGTTTCTTTGACCACGGGGTGCGAGCTCTGGCGGACCCCTGCGATCGAGGACCCCGGCCAGATCATCCTGGAGACCTGGCTGGACGGCAGCGACCTGTACGCGGTTGCGACACGGGGCGTTGGCGCGTTCGATCCCGCCAGCGGTGCCGAGCGATGGTGGACTGACCTGCCCGACGACGTTTCCATCGACACGCCGGCGCTGACCGACCGTTTCATCGTGCTCGTCGGGTCGCCCCAGCCTCGGGGGGCCCCGGCAGATGAGGACCGGCGGATCGCGGCCTGCTTCATTGATCGACGGACCGGGCGAGCGGCTGCGCCAGCGGGTCGCACGTGTCTCGATTGGGGGCCCTGCGCCAACGTACAGGACGTCGGCGTCTATGACCACGCGGTCTGGATTCGCGACGGTGCGACGGTCGTCGGGTGGACCGCGGCGGGGAGGCAGACCGCACCGGCGTCGGCATCGGTGCGTTGACAGCCCCAAGCACGTTCGATAGCCTGCGTATGACTGATTTGTGGCGTTGTCGGAAAGCCCTGCGACAAGAGGGGCGCCAGCGGGCCGGATCATTGGAGGCGACCTGACAGCGCTGACCGGGCCCACGCTCCAATGACGGGTCCTCACGCCCGATATTGACCCTTCCCCTTTCAGTTCGGAGGTGTGATCGCAATGATCACGAACCGTTCCCGCCCAGGAACTTCCGTCTGGGTGTTGATGCCCTGCCTGCTGGCGGGGTGCGGCCCGCAAGCATGGCGCTGGAACAAGGAGGCGACGACGCAACCTGCGGGCGCGTCTGATAGCCCCGACTCCCTCCGCGACGCTCGCCGCGCAATAGCGATGGAGGGTACCGTCGGCGCGGTAGCCTATGTGCAGGGCACCCGATTCATGCGGGTGCGGGGTTACGGTCTGGTTTCCGGGCTGAACGGTCAGGGCAGCCCGTTCTGTCCCCCTGATGTTCGCGATCACCTGGTTCGCGAGATCCGTCGATTCCGCTCTTCCGGCCGCCGCGCCCAGCACGAATTGACACCTCAGCAACTGATTGACAGCCTCGATACCGCAGTGGTTGAAATCACGGGCGACATCCCGGCCGGGGCAGCCAAGGGCCATACGTTCGACGTTATTGTCTCGGCCTCCTCGACCAGTGCGGACACGCGTTCCCTTGCCGGCGGATACCTGCTGCCGTGCGAGTTGAAGATCTTCCGCGAGGTCTCGCCGGCCGAGATCATCGAGGGGAGGACGCACGCCAAGGCCCGCGGGCCGGTGTTCATCAACCCCTTCGCTCGGGCGGGCGGCAGTGGGGCCGGCACAGACCCCCGCGAGGGACGCGTGATCGGTGGGGGCGTCAACCTGATCGACCGCCGCCTGAGTCTGATTACGGCCATTGAATCCTATTCGACGGTGGCTCAGGTGGCCGCCGCCATCAACCAGCGATTCAACCGCGACCCGAAGATGGCCACCGACACGGACCCCAGCCATGTCGCGCTGACCATCCCCCCTGACTTACACGGCTCGGAAAGCCGGGTCCTCGAGATGATTCTGCACTTGCCCTTGTCCTCATCGCCGGCGGTTCGGGAGGCGAGGGCCAAGACCCTGGTCGCGGAGTTGGCCCGGCCCGGCCTGCCGCCGGAGGACGCGGCGCTGTCGCTTGAGGGGATCGGGCCCCTGGTTATCCCGATGATCCAGGAACTGTACACCCATCCCCGTCGCCAGGTGAATTACTATGCCGCCCGGACCGGGCTGCGGCTTGGCGACGACCCGGCGACCGAAGTCATCATCCGGCACGCGCGCGACCCACGCAGCCCATTTCGCCGACAGGCGATCAGAGAACTGGGCCGCTGCCCGACACCTGCCCGGGCAGCGGTAGCGTTGCGCGGTCTCCTGGCCGATTCCGACCCCCTGATCCTGATCGACGCCTACGAAGCACTGCGAAAGGTTGATCCGGAGTCGATCGCCAGCGGCGTGGTGGGTCGGGACCCCGGTAACTTCATCATAGACGTCGTTCCCTCCGATGGGCCGGCCCTGATCTACGCACGCAAGACGGAATGCCGACGCATTGCCCTGATCGGAGCGAACCACATGGTTGTCCGCCCGCCGCTGTTCTATGCCAAGCCCGGCCGGCAGGTAACGCTCTCGAGCCTGACGAACGACGCGTTCATCACCGTCCTGCGGAAGGAGTCAGGCAGCGTAATCGGGGACTTCATTGTCCCTCTGGATGTGGTGGTGCTGACGCGATTCATGGGTGACGATCCCCGAATGGGCGCCGATGGGAAACCGCAGGGACTCGGACTCGATTATGCGGTCGTCCTCGACGTGTTGTACCACCTCTGCGAAACCGGCGCCATCGATGCCGGCATGAAATGGGAAGAGCAGAGGGTCGAGGATCTCATCGGGCCCCTCAGACCGATGGGGCGGCCGGAGTCGGAGCTTTAGAACCTTACGGCGAGACACGAGCGCCCTTTGCGAGCGTGTTCTTCCACAAGGGTCCTCTCTGGCTGCGGATCAGGAAAAGGCGATCCGCCTTAGAACCTTACGGCGAGACATGAGCGCCCTTTGCGAGCATGTTCTTCTACAAGGTTCCCCTTTGGCTGCGGACCAGGAAAAGGCGGTCCGCCTTAGGAGCGATCGGCTTGCAGCTCTCCGTTCGCGGGCACTCCGGCAAGGCGCCGAGTATCCGTCTCCCCTTGGAAAGGGGTACGTGTTCAGCGGCCTCCGGAGCGATTAGAGCCGCTCCGGATGCGATCACAGCCGCTTCGGGCGCGATCAGAGCCGGTTCGGGCGCGATCAGAGCCGGCCTCTGTGAGGCCGGTGGTTCCTCGGATCGGGGAGCTTAGCGCCGCGAGGGGGCACCGGGCTTGCAGAGCCCGGCCCCGAGCCCTTATCCACGCCAAGCATGTAGGGAAAGGGGGGGAATCCAGAAGGGCATGATTGCAGGTCTCCCCGCACCGGAGCCCCCGGGATCATCCTGCGGGGCAGGTCGTCCCCCGCCCGCTTTTTGCCGACAGAAACACTTGACAACGCCACCCGGATCGGCCCTAATTACCGGCGCGTTATGGGACGGCCGAGGCAAAACGGGTCGGACCCGCCGCTCAGTTCGGGCCTTGGGCGGGTTGATCACATGGCCGCTGGTGGTGCTTGGCCCGGGTGCGATGAGGAGAGTTCAATATGCAAAGTCTGATTCATGTACCGATGTTGGCAGAAGGGATGTTCTCCTGGTGGCAGGGCGTGCTCCTGGTTCTGCTGATCGTCCTGATCATCGTCTACTTCCAGATGAGGAAGCGGCAGATGTGATGCGCTGCGGCGGTCTGATCCGCTGCAACCCCTCTTGTGAGCATTCTGGTTGAATGACCAGCGGGCCTCCCGGGCAGCGGGAACGCCCGCTTGTCATATTGTCGGCCGTACGCACCCTTCAGCCTTGCCCCTCGATAGCCGATAACACGCGCGAGATTCGAACCTCGGTTCAGACCCGCGGGTCGGGTCTAGCACCTGCGGGGCCCCGGCCGGTTCAGGCTGCGGGACAAGGGCAGACTATGCGGATTCTGTTGATTCAGCCGCCGTACGACCTGTACGACGACGACGAACGGCAGGCCATGCCGCCGCTCGGCTTGGCCTACATCGCCGCCGTGCTCGAACGCGAGCAGCACGAGGTTAAGATCATCGACTGTGTGGCGGAGGGTTTTCACCGGCTGGCTTCACTCTCGGACGGCCGGCGCCGGCACGGTCTGGCCGGCGGTGATCTGGTCAAGGCGATCCAGGACTTTCAGCCTGGGGTGGTGGGGGTTTCGTGCCTGTTCTCGGCCCAGTCACCGGCGGCCCACCACGTCTGCCGGCTGGTCAAAGAGAATGATCGTACCACCTGGACGGTCATGGGCGGGGCCCATCCGTCGGCGATCCCGGAGGACGTACTGGCCGATCCGCACGTGGACGTGGCGGCCGTCGGCGAGGGAGAGATGAGCATGGTGCGGCTCGTGCGCTGCCTCGAAGCCGGCCGGTTCCCTCCGGCCGACCCTTCGGGACTGGCATTTCGCCAGGACGGTCAGATCACCGTCAATCGGCCGAGGCAATACCTCCAGGATCTCGACTCGCTGCCCCTGCCCGCCCGACATCTGCTGCCCATGAAGCGCTATTTCAAGCACCGGTCTCCACACGGGGGCGTGGTCAGGCGACATCCCTGCACCAACCTGATCACCTCGCGCGGGTGCCCGGCCCGGTGCTCGTTCTGCAGCATCCACACGGTCTGGGGCAGGAAGTTCCGCCCGCACGGCGCCCGGCGTGTGATCGAGGAGATCGAGCTGCTCGTCAGCGAGTACGGCGTCCGGGAGGTCCAGTTCGAGGACGATAACATCTCGCTCCATAAGCCGCGGTTGGCGGAAATCTGCCGGGCGATCATTGATCGCAGGATTGACCTGAGCTGGACGATGCCCAACGGGGCGGCGATCTGGGCGCTTGATGAGAAGTTGCTTGAACTCATGCGCCGCGCCGGGTGCTATCACCTCACCATCGCGGTCGAGTCCGGCAGCCAGAGGGTCCTCCGGGAGGTCATCCACAAGCCGCTCGATCTGAGGCGCGTCGGGCCGATCGTCCGGTCGGCCCGGAAGCTTGGCATGACCATTTCCGCCTTCTTCGTCGTGGGCTTCCCCGGGGAAACGAAAGCGGACATCGCAAAGACGTTCGAGTTCGGGATGAACATGGGCGCTGACCAGCTTCACTTCTTCACCGCGACGCCCTATCCGGGAACGGCCCTGTACCGGCAGTGTGTCGAGAACGGTTACGTCTCGGTACCGGTGGACTATACGAAGCTCCGCGTGGGACGCCCCGTCGTGAGCACGCCTGAATGGACCGCCGCTGAGCTGTGGGAGATGACCCGCGCCGCCCAGGCCCGTGCCTACCGCCGGACCGCCGTGCGCCGGCCCGTGCGGTTCCTCTCGATCGTCGCCCGGAAGTTCGCCCGCGAGCCGATGGTCACTCTCCGCAAGGCCCGCGAAACACTGCTACGGGACCGGACCAGGGCCGCCGTCACGTGATCCGCTCCGCGGCACAAGAATCATGGAATGCTACTTGGGTTCTCTGGGATCAGGCATCAGGCACGACCGCCGCCCAGGCCGATTACGCCGGCAAGCCCGAACAGCAGCAGGGTCGAGGGTTCGGGCAGCGGCCCTTTCGTTCCTTGCCCGTGCGTGATTTCGCTGCCGGCCACAACGCCTGCGGGGACGAACTGACCGACAAACGGATCCGGGGTTTGGTTGGCCAGGGCCCAGAACCCGCCTATATCCATTCCGGTCGTGACCCCCGGCCCACTGCTCGTCCACTTCGGGTTGCCCGAGCCGTCGTCAACCGGCACGAAGCCGAGGGCGCCGGCCGCGTAATCATCGACGTACACTTCGAGCAGCGTCGCCTGAGGCCACTCAACCTGGAACTTCGTGATTGCCTCGCTCAGAGTCTCGTTATGCAGGTGATAAGCGTAGAGGTAGAAGGATTCGACCGGAAGAGGACTGATTCCCGCACTGGTAAGAATACTCCGCGAGCGTTCCTCGTCGTAGACGGTGTGCTGGACCATGATCTCCGTCGGCGCACCGCCGCCCGGCCACTCGACGATCCCCTGGTCGAGGATCTGGTCTGCTCGCGTGACGACGCAGAACCCGCCAATAGCAGCGGCGACACTCACGGCCAGAACGGCCCGGCGCGAGCGGAACGCAACAGCCAACGCACCCAGGGCCAGGAAGGTGAGCGTCATCGGTTCGGGTAGGGGTGCAATGGCCTCGCCGAGTATGTTCCCATCGTTTATGGTTGAGGCGTTGGCCATGCTGGCGGACGCGTGCTGACAGTCGGATGTCGCCCAGAAGCCGCCCATGGTGCTGCCCATGCGGATCCCGAGACTCGAGTGCGACCAGACGGGATTGTCGCCCTCCTGGGAGGCGTCCCAGCGCAGCGGATCCGGTATGTTAGGATTCGCGTGCACGGACACCAGCCCGCAATCACCGGACGGGAAGGTCACGCTAAACTTCGTCACGTTGCTGGCCAGGCCCAGGTTCGTCACCGAATACGCATACAGGTAGGTGCCGTATCCACTCAGCCCCGCCTCGTCGAGGATCTGCGCGCTCTGGGTTTCGTCGTAGACGGCTTGCTGGACCATCACGTCCAATCCGCCCAGGTAAGGGTCCAATTCCCCCGGCGCGGGATCCCACAGAATCGTGCCGTCCTCGACCCAGTAGGTGACGTGGTTGTACAGAACGCTGGCCTCCAGGGATCCGACGACCGTCAACAGGGCGCCGAACGCCAGCATGAGCTTACGCGTGCGCATCTCTCTCTCCTCTCACCTGTCTGTGAGGTTTGCCGGCCTGGCGACGTTGACGGCCCCAATCGCGACATTGGGAGGCGCTACGCCAACGCGTCGCGCGCGAAGACGAATCTCGAAAGATGGACTCTCTCTTCCCTGGCCTGCAACCTCAAGTACATAGCACCTGTCTCGATGGGAGATCGGAAAGGGGGATGGATTGTGCTATACCTCTCTCGCCCTTTTCGTCTCTCTCCCTTTGCCTCACTCACCCCACTATAACGGCTTCGCCCATGACTTGTCAAGCGGTAAGCTACGGAAACCTCGATATTTAGGCCGCTTTTCCGGACGGGGTGCTCCATAAATGCCGTGTCCCGGAAACGGGACAGCGAGGCTTCACCCGGGGCATTGGAAGCCTTCAGGATCCCCCCGGCTCGCCAGGCGCGGCGTGAGCTGGGCAGCCAAGGTCTCAAAGCTCGCCGCCGTCGGAGTCAACGGGAAAGGCCGGGTGGCCCATCCTTTGCGACCGCAAAGGGTGGGGTCGCGATGATCGGAACCGTGCGGGGCATCGATCGGCAGGCTTGATCATCGTGCCCCCGTCCATCGCTCGGCGATGGATGGGCCACCCGACCAGAGCGCCTACTGCCCGAGCAGCCCGAAGCGAACAAGAGAAGACACGCGAAAACCACATCATCGTCGAACAGGAGGTAACGGAGGAAACAGAGAACTTTGCTATGCCTCTGTACTCTCTGTGGCCTCCTGTTCCAAATCCAACGTTCTCTTGAGCTTGTGAGCGGTTCCAAGCTCCGCCAGTCACGCCCACAGTCTGAACCGTGGTGCGTTTGGCGGCTCAAGGAGTATGGTGTATAATACCGATGTATACATTGGAGGTGACCCATGGTTCGGACACAGCTCTATCTGACAGAGAGGGAACGCGATGAACTGGCCGCTCTGGCACAGGCGACCGGGAAGAAGCAGAGCGAGCTGATACGGGAAGCGGTGGATCGCTTGATCGAGCAATCCACCGCGAAGCGGCGGGATGCGGTGCTGGACCGCGCTGCCGGCATGTGGAAAGACCGCGACGATCTGCCCGATTTCCGGGCGCTGCGCGTCGAATGGGATCGAGGTTGACCTGATGAGCACCGCCATCCTTGTTGATGCGGATGTGATGGTCGATTACCTGCGCGGCCACGACAAGGCGGTCTTTTTCCTGAAGAAGCAGGCGGGACGGATCATCTTATCGTCGATCGTGGTCACGGAGCTCTACGCAGCCGTGAAGGGTGACGCGGAACAGGCGACGCTTGATGATGTCGTTTCGCTCTTTCGGGTTGTTCCCGTGACCGTCGAGATCGCCAAGGCCGGTGGGCAGCTGAAGCGGGATTTCGGCAAGTCACACGGCGTGGGCCTTGCCGACGCGGTCATTGCCGCGACGGCACAGGTTGAGAATGCAGAGTTGAGCACGCTGAACGTCAAGCACTACCCCATGGTGCCGGGCCTCAAGCCCGCCTATGTGAAGAAGTAGCCGCGGCGCTGTCAGGCCGTTCTCCTGTCCATCATTACGTCGTGAATCCGCCCGATAGGGCGCTCGGACGAATGCAGGAATGTCTGCACGTACGGCCCGACGGCCTCGGACGGTCCAAAGCTCCGACAGTCGCCCCGCCGGCCAGCGGAGCCCACGAGAGCGGTTGTCGGGGGTTTCTCCTGGGGCACTCGGCAAGCTACGCTTCCGCCGGATGAACCAGAATTGGGAGGGTTTCTCGGACCGTATGTCAACGGTCTCGGGGCGGCCCTGAGCCCGGGGCATAGCTCAAAGACTTGCGGGCCGGCCTACCGGGCGTGGGGGCGGGGGTGGTTTGATCCTTTCCTGGGCAGCCAGTAGATTAGCGTGCGACCCTGCGGCTGGGGTGGGGGCATCGCCGGGGCGGGGGACTCTTTGGGGGCTCATCTGAGCAGCGAGCGTCCTCAGAGAGAACGTTAGGCGGGCCGATGAGCGTGGCACGAATCATCAAGACGGTCTTCGGCGTGCTCATCGTGACGGTCTCGGTCTTGGCCTTTTGGCCCCAGCGGCAAACCGACGGGGACGTCGCCGCCACGTCCTTGGAGGTGGGCGATCGCAGCGCCCGATTCATCATCCACTTTGCCCCGGGATGGGGAAACATGCCCGGGACGATCCCCCACGGCCTGGGGAAGCCACTGCGGGGCATCCGTGAGGTCGCCCGGGAGTTCGTGAGGCAATTCCCCGACACGTGCATCGTGTTCCGGAACGTCCCCGTCAGCGATCGCGAATGGCTCGTGACCCAGCTCATGTCCGGCCAGGCGCCCGACGTGATCAACGTCAACGTCGAGGATGTGTGGGTGGACACGCACAAGGGATGGTACCTTCCGCTCGATGGGTACCTGGAGCAGCCCAACCCGTTTGTGCCGGAAGGTGAGCCCGGGAGCAGGCAGTGGTGGGGCATGTTCAAGTACCAGGCGATCAGCCGGGGCAAGGCGGCTCCTATCGACGGCAAGATGTATTGCGTCAGCTTCGACATGATCGAGACCGGCATCTTCTACAACAAGAGCAAGTTCGACGAGCTCGGGATCGATCCGCCGCAGACGTGGGCCGAGTTCGAGGCGATTCAGAACCGGATGCAGGCAGCCGGCTATACCCCTTTCCTGACGGTGATTGAGGCCATTTCCGACTGGGGTGTGGACCTGCTGTTCGACCAGTTCTACGCCGAGATCCTCCCGGGGATCGACCTGGTGCAAGATCCGGTCCGCGAGCAGTACCTTCAGGGGTATCTCGACTGGGATGAGATCGCTTTTCTTTACGGCAGGGGCTTCTTCACCGGGGGAGACGCTCGCTACCGGGAAATTTTCAGCGTTATGAAGGATTGGCGTCGGTATTGGAACCAGGACCTGAGCGTTCGCTCGATGGACCGGATGCGGCCATTCATCCGGCAAGAAGGGCTGATGATCTGGGATTCGAGCCAGTTGACGCACCGTCTGGAGATGGACAAGACACTCGGCTTCGAATACGGCGTGTTCTATTTACCCCCGCTGACCGAAGCGACTTCGCGGTTCGCCCCGCGGCGTTTGCTGCCCACGTGCGTGATCGGCGGGGCCGCCACCCAGTTCTCGGTCACCAACCGGGCCTTCAGCGACACCAGCGATCCCGCGACTTCCGAGCGCCTCCGCCGCGTTATCCAGTTCCTGCAGTTCATGTGCCTGCCCGAGAACGCTCAGCGCATTACGAACGAATCGCTGCAGTTCATCCCGAACATCGTGGGCGTCCAGCCGCGACCGGAAATGCAACCGTTCATCGAGATCCTCAAGCGGCGTTACACGACCACCAAGTGGGTGGCGACCTTCGATTTGCAGTTCAACGATATCCTGCAGCGGATGCTGGGGCTCTACTTGAACGGGGGCTGTGACCTGGACGAGTGCCTGTCGAACATGGAGCGAGCGCTGGAACTGGGCGCGGAGCGGGCCATCCATCGCAAGAAGCCGGACCTGGCGATGCTGGAACGTCGATGGAAGGAGCTGGCTCCGCTGCGCAGGTCAATGAAGGAGCTACCCGATGGCGCTCGGTAGTGCGGGCAGCCGGACGCTCCGGTTCCAGTTGGGATGCTACGGCCTGGTGCTGCCGACGCTGGCCCTACTGGGCGTGTTCACGTTCACGCCGATGATCTGGGCGTTTTCCAAGTCCCTGACCCGTTACGAGATCGGCGAGGACCCGGAGTGGGTGGGGGTCAGCAACTACCGGGAGTACCTGTCCGACCCGACGTTCCTGGCTTCGTTCGCCAACATGCTGTTTCTGACTGCGTTCGCGGTCCTCGTCCGCCTGATCGTGCCGCTGACGGTCGCCAAGCTGATCATCTCGCTTCGCAGCGAGCGTCATCGGCACTTCTACCGTATTCTGTTCCTGGTGCCGATCGTGATTCCGGGCGTGGCGACGCAGTTGATCTGGCGGACGCTGGTCTACGAGCAGTCCGGGCTCGTGAACCGCTTTCTGGGGGCGGTGGGTCTGGCGGCCTGGCAGCACGGGTGGCTCACGGATCCGCGGACGGCGTTGTGGGCGATCGCGTTTATCGGGTTTCCCTTTGTCGGTGGGTTCGAGGTCCTGATCTACTACGCGGGCCTGGCCACCATTCCCGAGAGTGTGAACGACAGCGCGCGGATCGACGGTGCCACCGGCGCGAGGAAGTTCCTGATGATCGACGTGCCGATGGTGCTGAGTCAGATCCGGCTCATCGTTGCCCTGACGGTCATTGCGGGTGTGCAGGGGTTCGAGTCGATCCTGATTCTGACGAAGGGCCAGCCCGGTTTCAGGACGATGGTTCCCGGGCTGTGGCTTTACTTCAACGGCTTCAGCTTCCAGCGCATGGGGTATGCCTGCGCGATCGGCGTGATCCTGTTCGTGGTGATTGCGACCCTGACCGCATTGAACCTGAGGTACCTGCGGAGCACCGAGGAGGTGCAGGCCTGATGTACCGGCGATCCTCGCAACTGGCGATTCACGCCGTGCTGCTGTCTCTGGCGGCCCTGACCTTTCTGCCTTTCGTGTTCGTGGTCAACGGTTCGCTGCGCTCGAATGAGGAGATGTATGATTCGTTCTTCGGCGTGCCGGCCGCCTTCAAGCAGATTGTCACCGGCGAAGCGAGTGAGATCGCGATCAAGACCGGCGAACCGCCCGCCGAGACACTGACCAAAGGGTACAAGCTGGGATGGCAAGTGCTGCGGCGGTATACGCTGAATTCGATCATCGTGTCCGTTGCAACCGCCATTCTGGTGGTCGTCGTGGGCTCGGCGACGGCCTACGCCCTTTCGCGCTACCGCTTCTTCGGCAGCAAGGTCATTTTCGCGGTCATCCTGAGCACGATGATGGTGCCCGGGATCTTGACGCTGGTGCCGAGTTACCTGCTCGTTCGCTGGCTGGGCCTGTTGGACACGCGTTGGGTGCTGATTCTGCCGTACCTGGCGGGGGGGCAGGTCTTCGCGATCTTCGTGTTTCGGAGTTTCTTTGCCGGTTTGCCGGAGGAGCTGTTCGAGTCGGCCCGGATCGACGGGGCGGGACATTTCTCCATTTACTGCAACATCGTGATGCCCCTGTCCCTGCCGGTGATCTCAGTGGTGGCGGTCATGAACATCCTCGCCACGTGGAACAACTTCCTCTGGCCGTTCGTGACGATCAGCGAGGATGAGCTGCAGGTGGTGTCGAGCGGCCTGTACGTGATGATCTCGACCCAGGTTGGACAGAACCTGAGCACGATGCACGCCTCCTACGTCCTGGCGAGCATTCCGCTCCTGGTGCTGTTCGCGTATGCCACCAAGCCGTTCGTCCGCGGCGTCACGACCGGGGCGTTGAAGGCCTAGGCGTGCGAAGCCGCCAGCGGTTGGAGAAAAAAGGTGGCAGCCGGAGAAAAAAGGGTCGGCTTCCTTTCCGCTGTTCAGGAGAAACGCCGTGTCTATTGTTCGCCTCGATGAGAACCCGCTGATTCGGCCCGCCGACGTCAAGCCGTCGCGCGAGGATTTCGAGGTCATCTGTGTTTTCAACGCCGGGGCCACGCGGCTCGGCGATGAGATCCTGCTGTTGCTTCGCGTGGCGGAGCGGCCGTCGGCCTCACCGGAGGAGGTGGTAGCACCGATCCTGCATCCGGACGACTCGTCACGCGGTATCCAGCTCCTGCGGGTCGCCCGGAGCGATCCGGACTTCGAGGCAATCGACTCGCGGGTTTTCAATTACAAGAATAAACCTTACCTGACCTCGATTTCCCATCTTCGGGTTGCCCGAAGCAGAGACGGGCGGCACTTCGCGGTTGACGACGAGCCCGCGATGCGGGCTGAGTTCCGCAGCGAGGAGTACGGCATCGAGGACCCGCGGATCACGAAGATCGGCGAGGACTACATGATCAACTATTCGGCGATTTCGCGGATGGGGGTGGCCACCGGGCTGGCGGTGACGCGTGATTTCAAGACCTTCGAGCGGCGGGGCATTATCTTCGTCCCGGACAACCGCGACGTCACGATCTTTCCGGAGAAGGTCGGCGGACTTTACGTCTGTTACCATCGCCCCTGTTCAGGCATGTTCGGCCGGGCCGACATGTGGCTGGCCACCTCGCCCGACCTGCTTTGCTGGGGCGGCCATCGGGTCGTCGCCGCCACCCGTCCGGGCATGTGGGACGCTTGGCGCATCGGTGGGGGCGCGGTGCCGATCAAGACCAACCGCGGCTGGCTGGGAATCTACCACGGGGCCAACGACGACGAGCGTTACTGCCTCGGCAGCATGCTGGCCGACCTCGAGCATCCGGAGAAGGTGATCGCCCGCTCGCCTGAGCCCGTTCTTGCTCCCGAAGCGCCGTATGAATGCGAGGGCTTCTTCGGAAACGTCGTATTCACGTGCGGTGCGGTGGCCGAGCCGGACGGTAAGGTCATCATTTACTACGGTGCGGCCGACGAGTGCATCGCCGCGGCGGAGACCACCATCGACGATCTGCTTGACACGGCGACCTGAGGTCCCATGCACGCGGCAACCGCAGCCGCCGCCATGCCCGCGCGGATGCTGCGATGCCGCGGGTTTGGCTTTGCTACGCGGGATCGTTACATTGGTGGAAGCTGAGGGATAGTGGATTGGGCGCGGTGACCGCTGGCGGCCTGCGAAGCAGGAGGTGGGCTGTGAGCATCGAGTTGCGTTGCGAAGGCTGCGGCAAGCTGCTCAAGGCGCCGGACTCATCCGCGGGCAAGCGGAAGAAATGTCCGGCGTGCGGGCATGAGCTCTACGTTGCGACCCCGGGCCGCCAGATCGAGGAACTCCCGCTGGCTCCCGAGGACGCCGCCGGCCTGGAGCGGGAAGAGGCCCTGCAGGCGGAGCGGCGCCGGCTGGATCACCTCCTCGCCGAGGAGGATCAGCCGCCGCGGGGTAGTGCCACCGAGGGCGGCGGTTCGAGCAACCGATCGTCTCCCAAGAGCGGTATGAGTGCCGAAGAGATGGTGCTCCGGTTCCTCGCGGCGATGCGCGACTCGGATCTGACCCGGGCGGACGACTTGCTGGCGGAGCTCCGGTCTCGCCGGTTCGAGGCAATCGAGGTCGTCGATCAACTCGGCGCCGACCAGATTCCTCCCGCGCGAATGGCCAACGTTCCGCCGGCGGTCTACCAGGGCTTCCTCAAGAGCCTGAGATCCCGACTCTGAGGACCAGAAAAGGCCAGGCGCCTTTCCGCTCTGCACACTGGCCCGCGCCCCGTTTTTCACCCTTCAAACGACACATCCACCCGCAGTGAAGCCCCTATTTCAGTTCGCTCTCGTTGTCGGGAGCAGGCTCGGGCACAAGTTGCGGCATGGGCGGCTGTCCGGGCATTCCCGCCCCGCCCATCAGCGCCATCTGGATGAACGGTCCGGCCAGTTCCATTGCCGACTGGGCGAGCTCGATCGGAATCAGTACGTCGGCCTGGATGGCCGTGTTGTCAACGCGGCTCATGGTGTATGCGATCGGGGCGGTCTCCTTCATCATCAGCGGGAACATCATCGGCTGACCCACCTGTTTGCTGATGCTCATGACCAGGGCCAACAGGCGATCGACGCTGAAGTAGCCTTCAGCCAGCCGGTTCTGGGGCGGGGGCAGGCGGTCCGCAACCATCTTGATGGCCTTCTTGTCGGCAAGCGGAGCCTGGCCCTTCTCGATATGCTCGACGATCCGGGCGAATCGTTTCGCGCCGCCGCCGAAGGTGATTGCTACGTGGCTGTCCCCGACGGCGGCGACCCGCACGAGCACGCCCTCCTGTCCAACGACGCCCTTGATCTCCTCAATCTTCTCGCTGTCCGCGTCGGGGAACTTGGCCAGGTCAACGATGAGGTGATCGACCACGGCCCCGGACGGCTTCTCGGCTTCCTGTTTCCATTGGACGGCCTCGTCAACCGCGGCTGGGCTGCCTTCCGGCAGGTCTTCCTGGTCCTGAGCGGCTTTGACCACCAGCTCCTTGGCCATGTTGAACAGGGTGCGGAGTTCCCCCTGGGCTTGCTGACTGCTGGCAACCTTGGCGACAAATGCAGCCCCGACCAGGCCGCCCTCATTTTCGGCAGGCAGAGCCGACAGGCTGAAGCTCATCTGCTTGAGGCCGACGGTCAGCTTGACGATGGATTCCCTCATCGACTTGAGTTTGTCCGGGTCAACCAGTTCGCCCAGGATCTCCTGGCTAAGCACGTGATCCATCATCTGGCGGATCTGCTTCTCGTACTGGGCATCGCCACCTGCAGAGGCAGCACCCATGGCAAAGATAACCGGCTCGTCCGGCAGGCCGACGAGCAGTGGCTCGCTGGGCGGTTTCATGGCCTCCATCTGCTGGGCAAGCTCCGTGCCCGGTCTCATCCGGTAGTAGAGCACGAGCTTCAGACCCACCTTCTCATCGATGGCCAGCCCGAAGCAGAATTCCCTCGACTCCTCCATCAACTTCTTAACCTGCTCCACCCCGTGCTCGCCCTGAGCGCGAGCGGCCGGGCCGGCCATAACCATCAGGCCCAACCACGAGTCGATGAGTTGCTGGCGGACCTCCTCGGAAAGCCCGCGGAAGCTCGCCCATCCGAAGAGGTCCTGGGTCTTGTAGTCCGCGAGGCGGTCCGGTGAGATCGACGTGATAATCCCGCCGCCCTTGGCCCGCAGCACGTCCTGGACCACCTCGGGGTTCTGGCCGACGATGAGGAAGCCGTCCTTGGCCGCCGCCACCGAGGGCGCGCCGAACAGCTCCAGACTGATCAGCTCGCCCTGCTTCTGGCCCTTCATCGAGGTGACCAGTGCCTCGACGTCGCTGCAGGGAATGAGAACAACCAGTCGGGCCGACATCTCCTGGACGGTCTGCAACTCGGCGCAGCTC